>Ga0181538_10002423_pt1 | contig 19411 bp, 16 predicted proteins | sample PEATcosm2014_Bin_40_FD_119773 | JGI IMG/M metagenome (GOLD analysis project Ga0181538, IMG submission 119773) | Peatland microbial communities from MTU Mesocosm Facility, Houghton, MI, USA - PEATcosm2014_Bin23_30_metaG | ecosystem: Environmental > Terrestrial > Soil > Wetlands > Peat | place...
AGGCGCTGGATTTACTGAAAGCCAGAGGGAGCAGATTCTGGTATCCGGTTCTTAGGTTCGTTATTTTCTTGCGCATAATTTTTTCCGAATACGTACTTAATCACTGTTTGACCCGCGCCTCGGCGCTGGCGTTTGCGCTTCTCCTCACCCTTATTCCGCTTGTGGTAACAACCGCTTTCATGCTGGCGTATCTTGTAGAGGTACGGCCACATGAGGTGGAGCAGTTTTTTTCGATTCTTCTCCCCTTTGCGCCGCCCACTGTGCTTGGCTATATATCGACTTTTTTCGTCAATGCCCAGCGGCTTCGCGGGTGGGGAATAGGGGGCCTCGTGGTAGTGGCGGTGGGCCTTTTTGGAGCCTTCGAGGAGTCCTTCAATACTATATGGAAAGTGCCTAAACCCCGGCCGTTTTTTATACGTCTTCGCGCATTTACCATGGTCATGGTCTATAGTCCGCTTCTTTTTTACCTCTCATATGACCTCCGGAAAAGCGCTTGGTTGACCAATCTTTCAGGCTATTTCAGTTTGCTTGATATCCTGCCTTTTTTTCTCATGGTGCTTGCCTTTGTCTCACTCATCTGGCTCGTGCCGAACACAAGGGTGCGTTTTTCTTCGGCTTTTCTGGGAGGCCTTGTGGCTGGGATCCTTTTTGAATTCGAAAGGCGTGGATTCGGATTATTTGTGCAGCTTTCTATGCAGACGCATACCATTTACGGTACCTTCGAGATCCTGCCGCTGTTTCTTGTATCACTATATTTTGTCTCGATCATCATCCTGTTCGGCACCGAGGTGGCGTGCGTTCACCAGAACTTCCGTCCTCTTCTGCGCGCGACACAGCGATGGGACCGCCGTATCGACGATTATAAGACGTATCTTCTGCTCCGCATATTCATTGATGCAGTGGCCGCTTTTCAGCTGAAAAGGAGTCCGCCGAGCATCTCCTATTACCTGAATAAATACGAGCTCACCGATCAGCAGGCCCACGGGCTTCTGAATTGGCTGGTTCGCGCCAACTATCTGCACAGTACCGGCGACAAAGATCATTATGTACCCACAAGGGATTTCTCAGCAACGCTTTTTTTCGAAGTATTCGACGACATTCAGGCTCAGGGTTTGCATGTGCCGCCTACACCGATTGATTATTCGCGCGAATTTATCGCCTCTCTTATTAACAACTGCCAGAAACGGACTGGTTCGTCGGCAATGCACATTACTCTCGGAGATATGATCATTAACCTTCAGCAGGGTGAATTACAGTTTTCAAAAACCGTCCCACTCGCCTGATGCGACTGCCGCTATGTGCGCCCCATTATCTTCTTCGCTTCAGGAGAACGAACCGCTCCAAGCGGGCGTGCTCTCTTTTATTTTTGAATGCGGCAGAATCCGCAGTATCGCCACAGGTTGTGGAGAGGTGGTGCGACGCGTTTACCTGGCGGTGCGCGATGAGTACTGGAACACCATTCCAGGCCAAATCTCCAATCTCCGGATCGAAAAAACTTCCTCATCCTGTTTCATAACGTTTGACTCCCGTCATCAGAAAAGAGAGATTGATTTTCTCTGGCATGGAAAAATTACCGGTTCTCCAGACGGAGAACTCACTTTTTCCATCGAGGGGAAGGCTCTCTCTTCATTCAAATACAAGCGGATCGGTCTCTGCGTTCTCCACGCGGCAGCCCTCTGCAAGGGGAAACCCTGCAGCGTGGAGAGAACGGACGGCAGTGTTGATCAATCCGCGTTCCCGTTGCTCATTGCGCCGTGGCAGCCATTCACGAACATCCGTTCCATGACCTACGAGACGACCAATGGACAGAAAGCGATTATCCATTTCGAGGGAGATGTTTTCGAAACCGAAGATCAACGGAATTGGACCGATGCCACCTACAAAACCTATGCGCCGCCGATCGATGGCGCCGGAGAGAAAATTATAGAGAAAAATACGCCGGTCGAGCAGATGCTTACCATCTCGGTCCTCAAACCGAGCTGCCGTCCGACGGTTCGTCGCGCACTTCCGTTGCGTCTTGATTTTCGCGCCTCGCCCCTTTCGGGCAGGTTTCCTGAGCTCGGATTCACGGTAGGCCCCTGCCGCCGGGACCTCCTGATAGAATCGGCACACCTTCCGGACAGCCATGCGGTACGACTTCTGCGAAGTCTTTCCTTTTCGCATGCACGAATTGACATTCGTCCTTTTGAAAATGGTTTCCAGGAAGCGGCGGAGCACGCCGTTACAATCGGCAGAAAGCAAGTCATCCCGATCGAGTGCGCACTCCATTTCAGCGATGACGCGGATTCCCAAGCAAGAGTCATTGCCGAGGTGTTTAAAACCCAAAAAATCCCAATTTTGCGGTTTCTTATCTACCATGCAGGGGGTCCCTCATTTCTGGAATCCATTCTTCCTTCCTGTGCGAAGATATTGCATACTACTTTTCCCCATGCGATACTCTGCGCCGGAACGAACGGCTATTTCGTGGAAATCAACAGGTCGCTGCCGCCGTTCGATCCGGTCGATGGACTGTGCTACTGCGCGACTCCGCAGGTCCACACGTTCGACAACATTGCGGTCATGGAGAACCTTCCGGGTCTTCTGGAGACTCTTACGACCGCGCACGTTATCGCACCGCATAAGAATATCATAGTATCTCCCCTCACCCTGCGCCCACGTAAAAATCCTCTGCTGCCCCTGAAGGATGGAGGATCCGACGAACGTCGGGATACCCTCTTCGCCGCAGCCTGGCTTCTCGGCAGCATTGCCTATTGTATAGAAGGCGAGCTGAACGGCCTGACCCTTGGTGAGCTGAGCGGTTCGGATGGAATTCTTTTGAACGGTGATACGATTTTTCCTTGCTTTATTCTTGCTTCATGGCTCTCGCCGTTTCTCGGACACGCGGCGAAATGCCTTTTTTCAACCGACTCTTCGCGCGTAATCGGTATCGAACTCCGCGCAAGCGATTCTTTTCTTGGCATTGCCGCGAATTGTACCGGAGAAACAATTGCGGTGGACTTTCGCGGACTTCCGGCAGAGTGTCGTTATTCGATTCTTGACGATAAGGCGTTCATGAACGTACGGAAGATGGATGATCCGGCGGCAGGCGTGCCGGAAATTTTGATTCCTGATAAGAAAAATTCGATTACGCTTGACCTGCCGCCTTATTCTCTGATAAGGTTATCCGGATAATAATTGCGCCATAAAATTTATTCACATCAATTTGGAAAAATGTGGTCACTCTCCCGCTGGATGCAGCTTGACTGTTTCCGTTTCGATGATGACACGTATAAGGATCGCGCTTCGCGTGGATTGAAACCTCCGTATTTTTATTGAATCTCCGTATTTCTGCCGTATATTACTAAAGGAGGCGGTCGTCACGCGCAGGCCAGGATGATTCGCCAGAAAAGATTGGTATTTTCCTTATCTGTCTTCCGTAAGTCGTCGTAGCATTAGTAATTTGTCTGTTTCTTCACAACATAAAGCGAGGTGACAAATGACAATACTACGGATTGACGAAAGGTTGCTATTTGCAGCAATCGGCACGGAGGAAAAGAATCCGGAGAAGGTTGATAGAATCGCCGAGGCAATCAAGAGCCACGCAAAAGCTGAGCCGGAACCTAAACCGTTGGTAGTGCCCGAAAGCTGCACACGTCATCATTGCCCGGTAACGAAAGAGTGCCTCCAGCAGCACGGTCATGATCTTACCCGCGGTTCGCGGCAATGTCGAGATCTCCTGAGACGGGCAGGGTAAATGAGCTGCATGCAAATCTCCGACGATAAGGTCAAAAAGGCTGTAGACACGTTCAGGAACGTGCTACCAGGCAGGCCAAGCACATTGTATTGATCATGACTGAATGCTCGCCGTAAACAGCGGAGAGCGAGAGGTGAACTTTTTGAGTCGAAAATTAAGGGAGGCAATCGCGCCGTTTTAGGTGACTAAGGTCGGTAGGAAAATCTCTTTATTGCTTTTTACTGGCTATTTTACTATAGATTCTCGTTCCCTCCTATAGTTCCAGTTGATATAGCTTGTATTCTAAAGATAGAATAACTTATTAATATCAATTAGTTACATGGAATAAGGTAGTTAAGTATATAATTTTGCATTTTTTTATTTCTATCTCCCCCTCCCATCTCGCTTTCAAATTGATCAAACTGCCTCCATTCGCCGGACATACCTCTTGTGGGCGCGTGATTTGAAGCTCATACGGATATATCATTATATCTCAGATCTATGGTTCTTATGTCGCACCTGCGTGAATGCGTGGTTTGAACGTTGCAATGAATTATAATACTAATATCGGGATGATGGGGTTTCTGGGACATACGTAGATGAAGTGATAGAATCATGCGATTTTTCGTTACGTGTTTTGCTTATGTTATCGTAGCATTAGTATTTATCCGCTCCTTTATACCATAATATGCAGTGAGGTGATAAATGACAATACTACGAATTGACGAAAGATTGCTATTTGCAGCAATCGGCACGGAGGAAAAGAATCCGGAGAAGGTTGATAGAATCGCCGAGGCAATCAAGAGCCACGCAAAAGCTGAACCGGAACCCAAACCGGTGGTAGTGCCCGAAAGCTGCACACGTCATCATTGCCCGGTAACGAAAGAGTGCATCAAGCTACACGGTCATGATCTTACCCGCGGTTCGCGGCAATGTCGAGATCTCCTGAAACGAGCGGGGTAAATGAGCGGCATGCTACTACTCGAAATTGAGATTGAAAGACTATAAACGCGTTCAAGAGCACTCGACTTGGAGGTCAATCGGATTAAACTGATCATTAGTTATAAATCCTTAACTCTTTTTATCTCCTTTTCCCCCCTTCCTTCTCAAATTTATCAAACTGCCTCACCCCGTCGATAAAATATTGCGTTCCAGAAATAACCGTCAACAGTGCCGCGGTGCCCAGCATCCAGGCAAAGTGGCGCGCATGCAGGTTGGTTAAAATCCACACGATGAGGATGGTCTGGAAAAAGGTAGTCAGCTTTCCCGCTATGCGCGGCTTGACGGCTACAGCTCCCACGGTGACATGAATGAGGATCGCGCCCGTAACCAGCATGCAATCGCGGGAAATAACGAGCCATACAAACCATATCGGTAGATGCACTTGATAGGAGCTTGGTGAGGCGCGGGAAAGGAGGATAAGCGCGGAGAGGAGCAGTGCCTTGTCGGCCAGCGGATCGATAATGGTGCCCAGATGTGATATCTGATTGCGCGTCCTGGCAATGTAACCATCAAGAGCATCGGAGAGAAAGGTGCCAATGAAAAGGATGGATGCGGCAATGCGCAGGAGATCGTTTATCTCTCCATGGCGAACGCCCCAATCGTAATAAAGAAGAAGCAGGACAAAAAAGGGGATGCAGAAAAGCCGTATGAAGGTAATCTTATTCGCCAGTGTAAGCGCCATGGAGTCCGCTTCCCGCGTGATGGTCTTTTACTGTCATGAGAAGTTAAAATAAATTCCGAGTCCGGTCCTGCCGTTTCAGTTTCTCGGACTCTCTCCCATTGAACAGCATCCATTGAAAGACGCGCCCTGGTTTATAATAAGTTCCCGTGTCTGTAAATTGCCATTGTGCAACGCGCTCGACTCAAGCTCGACCCGCTCCTCTACAATGATGTTGCCGGTCAGTTTTCCGCCGAGGATCAGGTTTCTGGCTTTGATTTCAGCCTCGACAATACCCTCGGTACCGATGGTGAGCATTTCCACCGTCTCGATTTTCCCCTTGAACATGCCATCAATCCGCACGCTGTGAGGAACGGATATGGCGCCTTCGAACACAGCGCCTTCGCCGATCAACGTATTGAATCCCTTATCCTTGATCTTTTCCAATGCGACTCCTTTTCAGGGTTGATCTTTTCCCGCCGCGATAAACCCGAGCGGATTTATATTTTTGCCGTTTTTTATCACTTCGTAGTGAAGATGTGGCGCAGAGGAATAGCCGGTATTACCGACAAGCGCAATTCTCTGGCCGCGATTGACATGCTGCCCCTTCGTAACTAAAATTTTCAGGCAATGACCATAGCGGGTAATAAAACCGTTGCCGTGATCGATGGTTATCAGATTCCCGTAAAACTGGTCCGTACTGACATCATTGATCATTCCCGGCGCGGCGGCGATAATCGGCATCCCCTCGTCGGCGGCAATATCAATGCCAAGATGGGCAATGCCGTGGTGTGTTGTGTCATTCGAAAATTTCTGCGTTACCCATCCTCGCACCGGAAGAGTGGTCGGCACGGAATCTTCGATGCCGACTTTGTTATCAACTGATTGCATGCTGTCGCTGCCCAGGGAGAGATTTTTATTGGCAACAAGATCCGTTTGCGACGACGGGCTGATTTCAGCGAGTCCCTGCAGATAATTGGCCAGCGTATCAAGTTTTCCTATTTTCTGCGCAAGAAGCCGTATATAGTTGTTTTCTTTAACCAGAATTCCGTTTTCGCTTCGAAGTTCAGCGATCACATGCCTTGTGCGCAACGCATCGAATGAAGCAACCGTTGCAAATCCGGCAAGAAGCAGGATTAAACCGCTCACCCCTACCAGGGCGAAGAGCGCGGATCGCGAAAAATGGACGGAAATCGTTTTCCCGTTTTTATGACCGGGAATCAGGAGAACAGTATAGCCCCTGCCTTTGTTATTATCCATTGCCGGAAGTGGCCGGCGGCGCTGCCGGCAAAAGAAGGTCGAATATTCTCGTGAGGTCGTTTCCCGAATAATATTTAATTTCAATCGTTCCCTGCTGCCCGTCCGAGGTTTTCAGGGCAACCGCCGTGCCGAGCCGGTATTGGAGCCGATTCACCGCCTCGGTAATAATGGGATCGGTGACGTTCGCCCGCAAAGACTTTACCGCCCGTTGCTTTTTCGGCCCCGCTTCAGTCCGTACCTGTTTTTCAACGGCGCGAACCGGGAGATCCTCGGCGGTAATCCGCTTTGCCAATTCGATCCGTTGTTCATTCCCTTCGATCGCGAGAAGCGCGCGGGCATGGCCCATGGAAAGCTCGTTTTTGCGCACCATCTGCTGAATCTCTTCAGGCAGCGTAAGCAGACGCAGGGTGTTGGTAATCGTTGTCCGGCTTTTTCCTATGTGGGCCGACAACTCTTCATGGGTATAGGAGTATTCGCCGATAAGCTGCTGGTAGGCAACGGCTTTTTCAATTTCGTTAAGATCCTCCCGCTGGATATTTTCGACGAGAGCCATTTCCATCATTTCACGGTCGGAAAGGGACTGTTTTACAATACAGGGAATCTTGTCCCGGCCGAGTCGCCGGAGCGCACGAAATCGCCGTTCGCCGGAAATGATCTCAAAATCACCACTTTCTTTCCGGCGAACCAGGATCGGCTGCAGGAGTCCCTGTATGTTTATGCTGTCGGCGAGGTTTTGAATCTCGTCTTCGTTGAAATCCATGCGCGGCTGAACGGGACTGGGCTTAATCGCGCTGCAGTCGATTTCCAGAATCTTATTATTGTCTCCCTGCGTTTCTTCATCTTCGGAAGCGATCGGAATCAATGAGGCGAGACCGCGTCCAAGCACTCTTCGCTGAACCTTTTTATTCATTTTCCATTATTTCCTTGGCTAGATTTAAGTAATTTTCCGCACCGGACGACATAATATCATAGAGAATAATAGGCTTTCCAAATGATGGCGATTCGCTCAGCTTGACATTTCGAGTTATAACCGCCTTGAATACTTTTCCCTTGAAATAGGACCTTACATCTTCGGCAACCTGACGCGACAGATTGAGGCGGTTATCGTACATGGTCAAAAGCGCCCCTTCGATAACAAGACGTTTATTAAGGCTTTTCTGGACAAGGCGGATAGTATTGAGAAGTTCCGCCAGCCCTTCGAGCGCATAATATTCGCACTGAATCGGAATGAGAACCGAATCCGCTGCGGTCAGCGTATTGATCGTCAGAAGCCCGAGAGAAGGGGGTGTATCGATAATGAGATACTCATAATTCTGCCGGACCGCTTCGAGTGCATAATCCAGCTGCCGCTCGCGCGCCATTGCATTGACGAGTTCAATTTCGGCGCCGGCAAGATCGGGCGAGGCAGGGGCGATATCAAGATAGCGAATGGAATCGCACGAAAAGATGATATCGTTAAGGGTAAGAGGGGTATTGCCTTTCAGATGATGGGTCAGGACGTCGTAGATGGTTGATTCCGGTTCATCCTTGTCGATGCCGAGGCCGATCGTGGTATTGGCCTGTGGATCCATGTCAACAATGAGTGTGTGTTTTTCGGCGGCAGCGAGACATGCGGCAAGATTAATGGCAGTGGTAGTTTTTCCGACACCACCTTTTTGGTTACAGACCGCAATTACTTTGCCCACTAAATCCTCTTCTATAGCTCATGGCTTATTATTTCAAATATCATGCACCATTGGGCGTGTACAGTCGTGTTAATGCAAGCTATCGCCAAAATTCCAACGATACGAGATTGAGACCGTGAATCTGATTCCCAAGGTCATATTCCGCTATTTCACTGATTTTAATCCCTGCCTTTTCTTTATTTGCTGTGATAGACTCAAGCTCTGCTGAAAAATTTTTCGATTTAAATGTGTATAAGTGGCCATCCTCAGCGAGAAATTTCTTGCCGATCTCTGAAAACGCCCCTAAGGTGCCAACACCACGGCTGATGACGTAATCGAATCCGGCTGCCGGCTGCTCCATTTTTTCCACCCGTCCATTGAATACGGTTATATTTTCAAAATGCAGCTCCTTTTTTAATTCATTGAGAAATGCCGCTTTTTTCCCGATTGATTCGGCAAGCGTCATTTTCAGGTCGGGCCGGAAGATGCGAATGGGAATCGATGGAAACCCTCCGCCGGCGCCGATATCAAGAAGCGTCGCATTTTTCTTGAAGCCGAAAAGCAGCAGCGGTTGCAGAGAGTCGCAGAAGTGACGAAGAAACAGATTGGCTTCATCACCCTTGGAAATAAGTCCCGCGACTTTATTCCACTTCAGTATCAGACAGATAAACGTCAGGATGAGCTCCCGTTGATCGAGATCCGGGGTAAGACCGAGTCTTTCAAGCTCTTTTAATTCATAGCACTCTTTTGCCCGAGAGAGATATGACGTAAGGACTTTGTTCATTTCGCTTCCCGTTCTATTGAGTTTGCTGTTGCCTGTGAAACATCATGTGCTTCTTGTTGTTTCTTTTTTGTAAGATAGAGAGCCAACAAGGATATATCCGCCGGGGTGACTCCTGGAATTCTTGATGCCTGCCCGAGCGATGATGGCCTTATGGCGTTAAATTTCTGAAAAGATTCCGTTAAAAGCCCTTTTATTTTTCGATAGTCGAATCCCTCCGGTATGATTGCCTGCTCCAATAGCGCAATGCGCACCCCCATCGCCTCTTCGCGGGCAAGAAAACCGCTGTATTTAATATCGTGCTCCAAAGAAAATCGAAGCGCTGCGGTTTCGGGCATTTCATTGAATCGACCGCATTGCATCAATTTTTCAAGCGTTACTGCCGGTCTTTTAAGAAGGTCTATCGCCCTTGTCGGTTGCGCTAAAGGCTCATCAAAGAACTTCCTCCACGTCTCCGGTTCAATCCGGACCGACTTCAGCTCCTCGATTCCCCTTGTCTTGGACTCCCAACCCCTTCGGCGATGATCGTACAACTCCTGCTCGATGAAACCGAGTTTAAAGGCAATCGGCATGAGCCTTTCGTCACAGTTGTCTTGTCGGAGTCTCAGGCGATACTCGGCCCGTGAAGTAAACATGCGGTAAGGCTCTTCCGTGCCCCGCGTTACCAGATCATCTATCAACACACCAATATACGACGATTCACGGCCGAGTGTAAATTCGGAATCGCCGTTCAACTTCTGGATTGCGTTAATTCCCGCTACCAGCCCCTGGCATGCCGCTTCTTCGTACCCAGACGTACCGTTTATTTGACCGGCGAAAAACAAACGCCGAATTGATCGTGATTCAAGCGTGCTTCGCAACTGCACTGGCGGAAAGAAATCATATTCAACCGCATATCCCGGTCGAAGAATTTGAGCATTTTCGAGCCCCTCAATGCTTTGTACCAGCTTCTTCTGTACATCAAACGGCAGTGATGTTGATAAGCCGTTGAGATAAAGCTCACTATTGCTGCAACTCTCTGGTTCTAAAAATAAAACATGCGCATCTCTCTCTCCAAATCGAACAACTTTATCTTCAATGGAAGGACAATATCTGGGTCCGATGCTTTTTATCTTTCCAGAGTAGAGCGGGGATCTATCGAGGTTATCCCTTATTATAGCATGGGTCAGTTTATTACTTTTTGTTATCCAACAGACGGCATGGTTTTGGAGCGGGCCGAAGGTTGCAAATGAAAATGGCCATGGTTCATCGTCACCCTGTTGTACCTCGAGCCGTTCATAATTGACGGTTCGGCCATCGATCCTCGGCGGTGTCCCGGTTTTTAATCTCCCGGTTTTGATACCAAGACAGGCAATCGATTCGGTTAGACCCGTTGCCGGAGGTTCTCCACTTCGCCCCCCGTGTTGCGATGATAGTCCTATATGAATGAGGCCATTCAGGAAAGTACCCATAGCGAGAACAATGGCGCGGCAGGAAATCTTTTCTCCGGAATCCATCTCCACACCGGAAATTTCATCACCTTTGACCAGCAGTCGCTTTACCATGCCTTGCAGTATAAAGAGCGTCTTATGTTTCTCGAGTTCCGCCTTTGCTATCGATCGATAAACGACCTTATCCGCCTGGGCACGGGGTCCCCAGACTGCTGCGCCTTTGCTTCTATTGAGCATGCGAAAATGGATTCCCGCTCGATCGATGAGCCTCCCCATAAGTCCGCCAAGAGCGTCGATTTCCCGTACGATATTTCCTTTGGCAATGCCCCCTATTGCAGGGTTGCAGGACATCTGCCCAATCAGATCGATATTGTTTGTTATCAGAAGGACCTTGAAATTTTTTTTCGCCGCTATATTGGCCGCTTCGATCCCTGCGTGTCCAGCGCCGATAACAATAAGATCAAAGTCCATGGTTTTCACCTGAAAAATTTAAGAAATTAAAGCTACCGATGGGGCTCAAGAATAAAATTGTTTCACGTGGAACAATACCTACGCATTCAGAGGATACATCTTCCCTTGTTTTTATTTTCTGATGTTTCACGTGAAACATTACCTATTCAATTATTATTTTCCCCTATAGTCAGCATTGGATAAGTTGTGGATAATTTATGGGTTATTTCTAAATGAGCAGAGTTCTTCCATTTTCATTTATTTTCCTATACAAAACTTTTCAAAAATTTTATCCATGATCGTTTCAGGGGCGGATTTCCCAAAAAACTCATCGAAGTATCCAATCGCGCCCTTAAGATGCATGGCTGCAATTTCCGCCTGGTCCCATGCTTTGTTTGCGCCTTTTAATGCCTCCAACAAGGACCGCACAATCTCTTCGTGCCTGTCGTTTAAAATGAATTCGGGTACTTGGATTTCTTCCTTGATTTTTTCTACCATTACTTTCAACGCGCTTTCGATCCCTTCAATCTGATTTTGTTTCAATAGACTTATCGCTATATTCTGGATTCCCGCTCGATTAAATTCCCTTTCCTTTTCCGTCCTATCACCTTTATCGATTTTATTTATTATGCATAGCATTGGAGATCCTCTCTTCTTTTCGATCTCTTCTAATTCGGTTTGTACTAATTTTTCATCGGCAGCAGTAACCCAGAGAACGATTGATGCGCCACGTATCGCCTCTCTCGACCGTTCGATTCCCTTTTTTTCTACTTCATTCTCCGCTTCTCGAAATCCGGCGCTGTCAATCAGCTGAACCTCATTATCACCGATCATGACATGTTCACTCACCATGTCGCGCGTCGTACCCGGAGTGTTATGAACGATGGTTCGATCGAAGCCGAGCAGTCGATTAAAAAGAGTCGATTTACCTGCATTTGCAGGACCGGCGATAACCACTTTCAGCCCATCATCGATAATCTTGATCCTTTCCCTTCTTTGAAGATCTTCACCAAGAACTCTAATAAATCGATCCAAATTTTCTTTCCCTGCCGCCCGATCTTTCGCTCCCTCCTCTTCTTCAAATTCAATCCATGCCTCGATTCCCTCAAGAAGACCCATGAGCTCTTCCCGCCAACGAGAAAAAACCGACAAGGATTCTCCCGAATAAAATTTCCTTGCGCAGGCAAGACCCGTTTGGTTTTCACTTTCAATGATGCCCTGGATTGCCTCTGCCTTTAAAAGGTCGATTTTTCCATTCACGAGAGCGCGCCTGGTAAACTCGCCCCTTTCCGCCCCTTTTGCCCCGGCCGTTTTCAAAGCTTTAAGGAGTTCATGTACAATGAACTTTCCGCCATGGCCTATAATTTCCACCATATTTTCGCCCGTGTAAGACCGTGGGGCAGAGTATTTAATTATGGTAACTTGATCGATTGTTTTCAGGCGGAAAGGGTCAATAATGGTATAAAGTCCTATATATCGCACTTCTGCTGTTTTGAAAAGCGTTTTTTCTTTCAAGCATTTCGCGGTAATTGAAAATGCATCCGGGCCTGAAAGACGGAGAAGCGCAAGCGCTCCTCTCCCTGATGGGGTTGAAACGGCAACGATTGTTTTATTCGCCGGCATGGTCTATTTCCGGCGAGTTGAGGGTCGTTCCGATCTCGGAGGAGTTGCACCGTTTCCCTGCACTGCAACCGCCCGCTGCGGCGAGGAGCGGTTCATCAAGTATTGCTGAAGAAGACCAAGGGCGCTCGAAAGGGTCCAGTATAGAACGAGGCCTGATGCAAAATTATTGAATAAAACCAGCATGAAGATCGGCATAAAGTAGATCATCATCTTCTGGTTCGGATCCTTTATGGTCATTTTATTCTGGAAATAGGTTAGAATGGCCATAATTATCGGAATAATGGCAAAATTTGATCCATACATCGGTATTCCACCGGGGATAATATTTCCAAAATTATAAACCGACTCCGGCTGCGAAAGGTCATGCACCCAGGGAACGAGAATCGTTCCTGCGCCGCGCAGCTCGATTGCTTTTCTGAGCACCACGAAGAGCGCAATAAAAATGGGCATCTGGAGAAACATAGGCAGGCATCCCGGATTGAGCGGGTTTACTCCTTCAGCTTTGTAAAGCGCCATGGTGGCTTCGTTCATCTTCTGGGGATTACTTTTGTATTTGGCGCGGATCGCATTGATCTTCGGCTGCAGGTCTTTCATGCGGTTCATGGACTTCATGCTGCTCTGCGTAAGCGGGTAGGTAACAATCCGTGAAAGAATTGTAAGGAGCAGAATAGAGACACCGTAATCCCTGGTGACCTTGAAGAGCATTAATAGCACCCATAAGACAAACTCCGCTATCGGCGGAAACCATTTATCGGCCCAGAAAAACATCTTGGTCCAGCCAAGAACCGGAAACATTATCTTCTGGAACTGCAAACCGTATTTTTTCAGATCAAGATACCTGGACGGGCCGGCGTAGAACCAGAAAGAGGCAGTGCTCCCCTGCGCGGTAAATTGATAACTCATGGAATAATTAACCAACTTTATATTACCCCTTTTTCCATTTACAGCACTATGGTTGGTATCTTCAATTGATATTATCTTAATATCCGCATCGCGAGTAGTATCGGCAACGATCGCCTCGAAGAAGTATTTTGACGACACGCCGACCCATCGGTAGAAGCCGCTTACATCTTCCTTTTCGTCGGCCTTGTTGAATCGAATATGTTCAACATCGGTGCCATCGCCATAGTGCGCGACTCTTTCTTCAGTTTGCGAAGAACGTCCAGGTGTCAGCAGCTCACTTTCGGCAATCCCGGCCGGCCACGAAATGGTCACTTTACTGTTGTTGAGCTGACTCCCGGAGACGTTGAAACCTATCCGATAATCATCCCCGCTGAATAAAAACTGCTTTTTAATCTCAGCCCTTGTTGCGGGATCGTGCGCCATTAACGACAAAGCGAATTGATTTTTCAGAGTTACCGTAACTTTATTACCGGGTATTGCAACTTCAGGCGTAAACATCGCATCGTCGTAGCAACTGTTATTGATCGTCAACCCTGCTCCACCCGGACTGTTCTTTTGAATAAGGTCAACGTAACCGCCGGCAAGTTTCGCATGGGAGAGATGGCTGCTGTTATACTCCTTCATCTGCAGCGAGATGATCCTCGCGCCACGTTCGCTGATTCCGACGATAATCTTATCGGTTTCAACCCAGATGGTGTCGCACTTGACCGTAGCGACCGCAGTTGCGGTCGCTACGGAAGATGCGGAAGGCTTTTCCTGAACCGCGGCGTTCTGAGTAGCGGAGGCCGTATTTTCGGCTGGCGTTTCCCCGGGAGCGGCCGATGGCGCTTTGGAAACATAGGTGGCGGGAAGCGGCTCGTTGAGAATTTTATTATAGTAGAATTTCTGCCACGTGGTGCTGGAAAAAAACGCCACGGTCGCCATAATGAGGACAATAGCAAACAAGGTATTCTTATTCACGCAGTTCAACCTTTCCTGCGGATGGCGGCTCTAAAACCGGATCAAATCCACCCCGCGAAAAGGGATGGCATTTCAGGACTCTTTTTATGATACGCGGAACGGCCTTCGCGACAGGCTGGGTTTCTATTGCGTCTGCGGCATAGTCGGTGCACGATGGATAGAACCTGCAGCAGCCCTGCGGCATTTGAAAAAGAACTTTTATGCCGTTCACCGCACATCTGAAAATTCCGGCCGCTATTTTTTTAAGGTGTCGTACCACAGCGTAAGAACCCCTTTGAGCGTATCAGCGTTCACCAACCCGGCAAGGGTGTTGAGTTTGAAAAGAATATCGAGATGCAATCCATCGCACGGTCCTTTTCTCAAAAGCTCCCGCATGACCCGCCTTGTTTTATTGCGGTAAACGGCGGAACCGATGGCTGCCGGCGTTATGAACGCATACCGGCTTCGGTTCAGCCCGTTGCTACAATAGAAAATGGTAAAATACCGGCAGGCATATCGTTGTCCGTCATGCAGTAACGAACCGATTTCCCGGCTTCTCTTGATTTTAAGGCTTTTCCCAAAGCGATGCACCCTGTGTTTCCGCGAAGGCTCTCGATTGATCCTTTCACCACAGGCAGCACGATTATTCATCTGACACGGTAAGCTTTACTCGTCCTTTTCTCCGGCGCGCAGAAAGGACTTTTCTTCCCCCTTTGGTAGACATTCTTTTCCTGAACCCATGGGTGTTGGTTCTCTTGCGCTTTGATGGCTGATAGGTTCTTTTCATAGCATGTTCTCCGATAAAAAACCGTTGATGATGATATATGCCTTACGCAGTTGTAATTTTCAGAATTATTTTATTGTAACCGGCATCCGGCTCTATAAAATACCAATCGCCCGGACTCCGCTGCTATCTCTTACCAACAACCGGCGGTTGGCGGACACGATAATACCTCCTCTCCACCGATTTCCGTCAGATACTATTTTTACTCCTACCCTCAATTATGAATCACTCCCTCTTATGGCAAAATGTTCTCGAGCATCTCTCCCGCTCTATCGATGCCTATCGATTTGAAACACTATTCCGTCCTCTCTCAGTAACTGAAAACACCGATTATCCAGTTCTTTCGCTCACGTCGCCGAATAAATATATCGCTGAACATCTTGAAAAACACTATAAGAAAAGTCTTCTGCTTTCGGCCAGGACATTTTCACCCGATATCAGAGATATTCATATCGTTTTTGATTCCCGGGATGACTTATCCGCCAGTAAGCCCGACAATAGTTCATCTTCTTCGGCGCCGTTTCTCCGGCTTAATCGTCGGTATACCATGGATAGTTTCGTGGTCGGTTCCAACAATCAGTTTGCCCAGTCCGCCGCCTCGGCTGTCGCCGTAGCGCCCGGCAAGACTAAATTCAACCCTCTATTGATCTACGGCTCCGTCGGCCTCGGAAAAACCCATCTTTTGCAGGCCATCGGTAATCATGCTCTTTTAAATAACCCCCGCTGCTCCGTCATTTACAGCACCGCCGAAGAGTTCTATCTGTCCTTTATCGATACGATCAAGACCAACAACACAAAAAAATTCTCCACCTATTTTAAAAATGCGGATATCTTACTTGTCGACGATGTCCAGTTTTTTTCCGGTAAAGAAAGTTCTCAGGAAGAGTTCTTTCATATTTTCAATAATCTCCACAAAAACGGAAAGCAGATAGCGCTCACTTCGGACATTCCTCCCCATGAAATCGCGGGACTTCAGGATCGCCTGATCTCGCGTTTTCAATGGGGGCTTTGCGTCGACATCCAGCCTCCGAATTTTGAAACCCGCGTAGCAATTTTGAAGAAAAAAGCCGAGGAGGATAATCTTAATATCGGCGAGAATATACTTTGTTTTATAGCGGAACAGGTACCTTCGAATGTGCGTGACCTCGAAGGCGTCATTATAAAACTCCTGGCTTACGCCTCAATTACAAAATCCGATATAACCATAGATTTTGTCCGCAGTGTCTTGAAAGACACTGATATAAACCATAAGATGAATATTTCTCTCGATGAAATAATCGAAAAGGTCGGTCAATATTATAAAATTCCCGTGAACAAGATCAGGGAAAAAGATCGCAGAAAAGAGGTAGCGCTCTGCCGACAGGTAGGCATGTATGTTTCAAAGTCCATTACAAAATACTCCCTGAAAACCATCGGGTTGCATTTTGGCGGGAGAGATCATAGTACGGTAATCCACGCTATTAAGAATGTTGAAAACCTTAAAAAAAACGATGAATTGCTGATGCATGACATAGAGTACATCATTAATTCCCTCAAAACGTGAGATTACCAATACCTTCTTAATGGATAATCAACATTACACTATAGTTTTATGATCTTGATTTTCATATTGTTACGTTTCTTTTCCCAGTTATGCACACATCTACTATCTTTTACTTGTTTTCTTAAGGAGTGATTTTAAAAAATAGGCGTGTGGATAACTATTGGTTTCTCAATGTTTATTTAGTGAGAGTATATTATTTTCGATACAGTTCATTTCGTATGCGGGCGATAACTATATTTTTACCTTTTATTGGTTTCATCGGCACCCTGGCTTACTACTAAAAAGAACACGATCGGAGCTGCTCTTATGGCCTTTTCAATTTCCAATCAATCTTTTTATGATATCCTGCAAAAAGTGTACCCTATTATTCCCCTCAAAAGCTCACTTCAGATATTATCTAATTTCAAAATTTCCTATCAGAACGAGCAGCTTGAGATTACCGCTACCGATCTCGATCAATCGATAAGGATTATTACCAACGTGTCCGGGGATACCGAGCCGTTCGATGTTACCGCGAACGCCCGAAGGGTCTTCGAAATTGTGCGGGAACTTCCCGACGGGCAGGTCACTGTCTCCGTTGAGGATAACGTCATCAATTTTGGAACCGAAAGAAATTTCAAGTGCAAAATTGCGGGCGCGGATACCGGAGATTTCCCGGGATTTCCCGAAATAAACGGAGGAACGACGTTTGAAATAAACTCCGCTTTGTTAAAAACAATGATACCGAAGAGTTCCTTTGCCGCGGCGAAGGACGAATCGAGAGCATGCCTTGCGGGTATTCTCTGGGAGAATCATCCCTCGAAAACCGGCATGATCGCCACCGACGGTCACCGCTTAGGCAGCTGTTTCATCAATGGAGCGTTTCCCGTAAAGGAAAAATTCAGCAGCATCGTGTCGCCCAAGAGCCTGAATCACCTGGTTCGTATCATCGGTGAGAAAAACAGTGAAAATATCCGGGTAACCGTCAACGAAAAGTATATGATTTTCTCGGCAGGATCATTCGTGCTGTGCACGAAGCTGATCGACGGCCCCTATCCTGACTACAACAAGGTTATTCCGACCAACAACCCGAAGGAGGCGATCATAGACCGCGCATCGCTCTTGAACGCCATCCGGCGCGCCATGGTCCTCTCCAACCAGAAAACACACCTTGTAAAGTTCAGTTTCGCCGAAAATATGCTGGAAGTGGCTGTCGTTAATAAGGAAATAGGCGGCGAGGCCAAGGAGAAAATACCCATAGAGTACCACGGGGACCCCCATCAGATCGGATTCAACGCGCAGTACTTTAATGAAATTATAGACATCGCTAAGACGCCGAAAATTAAATTACAGATGAATACCCAGATCAGCGCGTGTTTGATCTTTCCGGTTTATGAGAAGGAGAAGGAGAAACCAAGCGATGACCTTTTTCTGCTCATGCCGTTACGAATAATGGAGATGTAATCGAGAAAACCACTCTGGTGGAGTAGCCTCTTCGAAAAACCCTCAACGCCCCTCTTTATCCGTGGGGCTCCCCCTTCTTCGAAGATGTGCCCTCCAGGGTGGTTTTTTGTTTCCCCGCCTGTATACCCATTTTGTCAAGTAAAACCGGCCTTTTCGCGTCCGCGGCAAATTGTACATGACTTAACATAAACCGGGAATTTTATCCACGAAACGCGGTAAAAAAACGTTTAAAAGACCTTTAAAGGGCGGTTGAGGAACCTTTAAAACGGCGTGACCGCCCGCCGGCAGGTCCGTGGTTCACCCGGAAGCTGCACGGAGATCTCCGCCAGCGAGCTGGATAATTACCAGTTCTTATACGATGTATTTTGATTCCATGCAGAAAATCCTTCTCGCCTTCCAGCGCAACGAAATCACCGAGCACTTCGTGTATCGCGCCTATGCGCGCCGGGCGAAAGAAAAGAACCGCGAAATCCTTGAGCGCATCGCCGCGGACGAGCTCGGGCACTATCATCAATTTTTCAAATACACCAATCAGGAGGTCCGCCCCGACTGGCTGAAGACCCGCTTCTACCGGCTCTGCGCCCGGCTCTTCGGGTTGACGTTTGGGATGAAGGTCATGGAAAACGGGGAAAAACGCGCGGAAAAAGCATACAGCCACTTCGGCGATACCATGCCCGAGATCGCGCAGATTATCAGGGATGAGGCTGCGCACGAGCGGTTGCTCATCGGGCTTATCACCGAAGAGCGACTCTCCTACATGGGCACGATGGTGCTGGCGCTCAACAACTCCATTCAGGAATTCTCCGGCATCGCCGTGGGGTTGACATTTGCCATGGGCAACGCCGGGCTTATCGGATCAACCATACTGATCAGCGGCATCGCGGCCACGCTGGCCATATCGGCCTCCGAGTATCTGTCGCAAAAGGCCGAGAAAGGGGATGCCCATGCCGCGGGCCGGAGCCCCCTCACAGCGATCGCCTGGGCCGGCGGAATTTACCTGGGCGTCGTGCTCGTTATCGCGCTGCCTTATTTACTCCTTATCAATTGCTACGCGGCGCTCGCGCTCGGAGCGGCGGCAGTCCTCACGATCATCGTTGTCTTCACTTTTTACATGGCCGTGGTCAGGGACTTGCGCTACCGCGCCGTGCTGCTCGAAACCCTCGCGGTATTCGTCCTGGTCGTCGTTCTATCGTCCCTCATCGGCCTCGGCGCGAAACGA
>Ga0181538_10002425_pt1 | contig 19404 bp, 23 predicted proteins | sample PEATcosm2014_Bin_40_FD_119773 | JGI IMG/M metagenome (GOLD analysis project Ga0181538, IMG submission 119773) | Peatland microbial communities from MTU Mesocosm Facility, Houghton, MI, USA - PEATcosm2014_Bin23_30_metaG | ecosystem: Environmental > Terrestrial > Soil > Wetlands > Peat | place...
CGCGATGTCGTTGACGCAGTGGTTCGCCAGGTCGCCGCCCACGGACCCGTGCAGGCGCATCTCGAAGGCGACCTTGAGCTTGGTGCCCACGCCATCCACGCTCGAGACCAGCACCGGGTCGCGATACTTCTTGGTGTCCAGCGCGAACAGGGCGCCAAAGCCGCCGATCTCGCTGAGCACGTTGCGGTTGAAGGTCTTGTGGGCAAGATACTTGATGCGCTGCTTGGTGCGGTGGGCGCGCTCCATGTCCACGCCGGCGTCGGCGTAGGTGATGCTGGCGGATTGTGCCGGGTCCTGCTCAGCCAAGATCCACGCCCAGTCTGGAGTGGGAGATGCCGCGATGCGGTTTGAAAACGGCTATTGTAGCATCGTTGCCGGCCCTCGCCGCCGCCGCCGCGCGCCGGGGCGGGATTGGCTGCACCCCTCCTTTGCTATAATGCACAAAGCGCGGACGCGGGGCGCCGCAAGCCCTGCTTGCTTCCTTCAGTTGGCAGTTTTTCCCGCAGAGTCGGGGAGTGGCTCAGCCTGGTAGAGCACCTGGTTCGGGACCAGGGGGTCGCTGGTTCAAATCCAGTCTCCCCGACCATTTTTTTCAATCAGATACGGCCGTTTTCCGAACGGCTGAAAATCGGCTGTAGTCGATTTTGTAGACAGTCGAATCCTCCGCGTTTAACCCGCCGGTTCCTCAGTAGTAATTTGAGCGAGCGCACCTCTCATGGGGCAGCGGGTCACGGGTTGAAGCCGTATCGCCCGAACCAATGATTACAAGGGCTTGCGGCGTATAATCGTCCTTCCCTATGGCGCTCAGAGTTCTCCATCTTTCGGACATCCATTTCTCGACCAAGTTTGACGAGGAAAAAATTGTCCATGAGGACGTCAGGGATCAATTACTAAACGACCTCCGCGACGAGGTCGTCCCGAAGTCAGGGAAGATTGACAAGGTCCTTATCGCCGGTGACGTCGCTTTTTCGGGTAGCCGAACGGAGTACGAAGACGTCGCGAGATGGCTGGAGCAGGTGACATCGCTCTGCGGATGTAAACCGACGGATGTACTCGCCGTACCTGGCAACCACGACGCTCGAACTCTCGACCGACGCGTTCATCGCCTTGGTAAAATACCAGGTAAGATCTACCCGTCGAGTCATAAGCCCGTTTTTCGCCAATGCGGCGCCACTAAAAGGAGAGAGCAATCACTTTCGACGCCAATGCTGTAGCTGAGACGTATTGCAGCCAACACCCCAAGATCAGTAAATCAGCACGGGACGGCCTCTCGCAGGAGTTGCCGAGGGCTGCTCTCGCTTGGCGAATCATGGCGAAAATTGAGCCGGGGCGCTGCCTGAAATCGCGAAGACAGTGATGTCGCGCGCTAAACTCTTAATGACGCCCAGAGATTTTGCATTATTGGTGATGATGCTCTGACTGATTGTCTCAACCGCGGTGAAGAAGGCGGGATCGGTGGGATCACCCCACGGCCGTACACTCGGCGGTGCGTTCTAGAGGTTTGTAAACTCCCGGTGCGCGCCATGACGCGTCATAAGCGAGCGAAAACAGGCGTTCGCGAAGAAGAAAGAATGCGCCTTGTTGAATAGTTTCGCCAGAGGTGCCGTCCGTCAGGTGAAGGTCGCTAATGATGATAAGCATCGTGATACCCCTTCAATGGTCGTCCTTCGAATTTGGTTCCCTGGGTCGCATACGTAGCCCCATGCCGACCCGCGTACTCACTTTCTCGAACATACGACCGAGCAACACCTTCGGTACTGACTTCATCGTGCCGAGCTGGGGTTCGACCCACGCATTGACGCGGTCTAGAGATCGTCAATTGATTTCCAGCCTGTGTCGTTGGTGGCTTGGCATGTCTCGCCCGTCGTGCAATATTCCATTTTGAGAACTGGGTGAATTTCCCAGTTGTTTACACGCACCAGGTGATTCTTGATGAAGTGTTCCGAGTCAAATAACAGAAGACCTGTAACGCGAACCTCGAGGGCTTTCTGTGGTGTCGCGTTTATCAGCGGCTGCATCGTCTCGCGGGTGAAGTGTGGATGGTCCAGTCTCACGCGAGGCGTAAATTCTGCCGTTTCCGACTCCAATTCACGGGAGTGAAACAGCTGCTTATTTGTGGCGGCATTGTTGGATAACGGAAACTTCTCAACGGTGGCCTTCGAAACCAAAACCAGGTGGTTGTCCGTTTCCTCTGGAGTGTGTAATCCGCAATTACATGACTCTCCGCCAAGTTCAGGCTTCGCTACCAGCAGATAAGCCACGACTGTGATCTTTTGCCCCTCACCCAAAGCACTCAATTCTTCACGGCTGCCACCCTCGGTGAAGTTTTCGGGGTCGTCTAACTTCTTCATCCAAGCGAGCGTTCGCAGAGTCGGAGCCTGGTCGTCAGAAGTAATGTTCTTTCGCCGGTTCAGGTTCGGATCGAAATTTGTGCCGCATCCTACTTCTGGACAATCCGCGAGCGTTGCTTTGCATGGTGGCTTTAGCTTTTTGTTTCCAGACTGAGCCGCCACGCCTATCGGGAACGTGACCAAAACGAGGATGGTCGACATAACGATAACGGCTAAAACCAGCAACGGTGTTCTTGATCGCACAGAAGATCTCCTTTGCAAAATGTCATTACGGTAGCCTTCAAGGTCGCCAATATACCCTCAAGAGACCGATCGAAAAGCTGACCTTGTCCCCTGGGTCTCTTTGGATGGCCGTGCAATTTAGCATGACTGGGGCAATGTCAAGCACAATCAACTGTTCTGTTCCAGAAACAGAACAACACAGTGTTGCCGGGGTGGCCTTGGACTGCTTCGGCAGCCAGTCCGTTCGGAGCTGCTTGCTTCGGCCTAGGCGCTATTCCTAAGACGAAAAAACCATTACCCAAGAACGTGCGCCTGCTGCATCATCGTGCAAACTCAATGGGATACGGAGTCTGCGGTTGCAGCACGAAACGCTTTCAGCCCGGCTCAGGGCGGGCATGTGTGCTTCCTGAAGTGCAAATATTGCAGATTCGGTCACCAATCAATCCGACCTAGTGTTTTCCATCGGTCGGGTGGCGAAGCGTGTGTCGATCTCGCCGCCTGTTGAATCCTGAGGATCTCTCCGTCCTCTTGCCTCACTCCCCCACATCCGGTAGTTCATCTGTGGAACGCAGCGTGACTGTCAGCAATAAGTCTTGCAGCTGTTTAAGGCGAACAACCCTGTCGGTGAAATCCTCATATCTCTCGGCAACCTGCCCCATAGAGATTTGAGTTTCCGGCAGAGCGATCTCCGCATAGATGGCGCATGTAGCGAGTAGCGCATTGATCCACAGCCGCCGCGCACTTGCTACCACGTCACGGGCTGCGGCGCTTACCTTCGGGTTGTGATCACGGCGAGCAGATTTGCCAAGACTAAGTAGAATAGAGCGGTTATGCTTCGCGCGAGCGAGATAGTCTAGGGCTGCACGTAGTCGTAGGCGTTGTACCGTACGAAACTCGTACTTTGTAAGGCGGGTCATCAGGTATTGCTTCTCGGCCGAATCGACGAGGTTGCGAAAGGCTGCCACGTCCACCGGTCGAATAAAATCCAATTCGGATAGGCTGGTCACTGTGAGTGCCCCCGAGACGCATGCAGTGGGATAGCGACAGCAATCAAGACTTTAGCGGGATTAAACAGGTGCATCACCTTCGAATGAACTCCGGCAACAATTCCTGATTCACCTCCACCGACTCGGTGAACTGTCGGAAGGAGCGGGCACGACCCATGCGCTTCATGCCAGGAACCGACTTTGCAGCCAGGATCTTCCAGTAACATGGCACAGCCGCAAACAGGTAAGGTATAAAATCAGCGGGCTGTTCGGTGTTCGGAATTTGGAACAGACGAGAACCGGTTGCAAGACTCGATAGGGTGGCAACGGAACGTGCCCCTGCTGCCAATTAAAGAGGACTTTCAACAGCGTACGCTGCTTGGCATTCCTGGACTCCTGGGAAAGCTCGCGTACGTTGCCGAACTGCGGGAGGGCGACAGGTATGTGCATTGGGGTGTTGCGCGCGTCTATGGCGAGGAGGCAACCCAACGTGCTCTGGGGGAGTTGCACAAGACTCTCTTTCTCCAGGTATTGCGCACTCCTCTGCAGCGATTGCTGGAGGATTTGCCCGGTTCGGCTGCTGGCCGACAGATGGACGCTGAGGAATTCCTTGAGTCGCTGAAGCGGAATTCAACATCCGTAGTGCCGTTGAATACTGGCGGAGGATCGGCGGTCCATTTCAATTCAATAATCTCGGCACTTATCTTGCTCCGGGAGAAACGGTGATCTCTCCTGCCGGAAGGTTCCTTGAAGACTTACGTCGCATGGCCAGTAAGCTCCTTCCTCTCTCCGCGAAAAAAGTCCTCATGCGAAGAGTGGTGAAGGTGGAGGATCTCACAGCTACAATTTTGACTACAGTCCTCGCCACCCGCCACTTGACCGTTTACCAACTGTTTGAATCTGAAGGCTTAGCTGGCAAGACTTCCCGATCGAACCCTTGGTGTTGCACCAGAGGCCCCGCAAGTGGCTTGTGATCCGATTGGGGTGTGTAATAAGCGCTTTCCCTCCACCCCGCTGCGATTCGCACCCACTAGCATCTTGCGACGATTTCTACACCTCTAGCGCAGCGTCGTCGGGAAGCAATCCAAATAGAATCAGGCTTTCGTTTAGAAAAACTGAAGGGTCTTCATGCTTTCGGTCAGCGTCTTCAACTGGTCCGGGGAATTCGCGACAAACGCGAATGACAAGAGCTGATCCTTCCGAATAGTAGTCCAGACAACAGCTCTCCTAGTCACTGGACCCTCTTTGAGGCCAAAAATTGAAATCGCGAAGCTCTGGCCGGAAACAACGACTTGACGCGGTAGGGCAGTCTCCTCCTTGCAACGTGCGACTCGCGCACTCATTCTCGCCTCGGCTCGAAGGTCATCCAAGTTTCTGAAAGCTTCCCGGGGGTAGGTCTCAATCGCCAACGAGTGCCAGCTCGGCGCCTGGTCGTCCTGCCCAGAGGACATCGCCAGCAGCAGATTAAGTGTGTTTGCGGTATGGAGCGCGTCCGCACGCGCTTTAGTCTCACGCTTCACCCGATCAGTCTTATCCTTCATGTCGAGGGGTGGCAGATACACAAATCCTAGATCCTTATTCGAGTATGCGGTCGCCAAATCTGGTCCGCCACCATGGGCTGTGAGCGTCGCTCCCACAAAAACAAGCAGTAATACAGTTAAGCCTATAGTTCGTCTGCCTTTAACGGCCGTTCTAGCAACTATTCTTTCCATTCTCTTTCTTCCCAACATTTATTGGCTGCCTGATCTTCCGTTAACCACTGTAGTGCGGTAACATTCGAATCTTGCCGTAGTATTTCGTTAATTGCCACACAAACGCTGGTCCACCCGTCAGCGAGAGAGTCCGGTGATACGCGTCGCCAAAGGTGCTTGATACACCATGTCAGAACATCGCATTCGATCACACCTGATCGCCGAGTGACGGAAAGTACAGCTGCGACCTGGAACTTAGGAAATTCGACGCCGAATCCAGCATCGCATGCTTTGCCTGGTTTAACGGCAGTAACCCGGAATCCCTGAGCCCGAAGTTGGTTTGCGATCCTCGTGCCAAGCAGCGGGCCGAGAGGGTCACGGAACGGCCGGAGCACCTTAGTATCCAGAGTGCTGCAGGCTACCGTAAAAACAAAGCAGCTCTTGATCGCATTGGTTGTTCCCACGTCTGTCAAAAAATCCACCCTCGAATAAACGCTCCCATTGCGGCCGTAACACACGACCAGCTCGAGAGGCCCCTTGTTGCCAATACTGCCGCCTCGTTTCTAATTGGCAAGCTAAACTGCGTCGCTCCCTTCAGAAAGACAGCGGAGCTTTTCATGGGGATAATCCGCATTCTAAAAAATTGGTTCCCCTGAGCGTGTAGCCACTTGTCACCCACACCATATGCTACATGAAAGGGGCTGCCCTCACCAACCGCAATGTTAATTCTAGGCAATCTACTAAGTGCTTCACTAGCCACTACACCGACCTTTGCCAGCACGCCTCCTAATACTAGAGATTCCGCTTGCTGGCGCGCGAACCAATAAACAAAATTTGCCGAATCAGTCCAGATGTGTCCACAGTTGAGGCATCCCGCGCTTTCGTGCCAAATGTCATTGTCGACTAAAACATCACCGTCACCGGAGGCTGAACCACCGCCCGGAGCAGGGTTGGCCGGCCCTGGATTCCCGGGGCCTGCGCTGCCCGGATCGGAGGCTCCCGCTCCACCGCTTGCGCCAGAACTCGTGCCGGTACCTACGGGCTGGGTCCCCGAAGAACTAGTTCCGGATCCTCCGCTTACGCTACAAATCCCCGTACTACAGCCGGCGCCTGATTCGATTATCTTGTACAGCCCAAACGGTGGTAAACTGGCGCTGATGAATGGGCAGACGGTGAGCAAAGCCTTCATCCCGTTGCCGGCCGGAGCGGCGGCGGTATACACATCGGGGCCAACACTCAGCTATTACCGGCACCCGGATTGGCTGGGCAGCATCCGGTTTGGCTCGACCCCGAGCCGGACGATGTATTTCGATGTTTCGTATGCTCCTTATGGCGAGACTTATGCTGAGTCAGGCACGCCGGATCGCGTCTTCGCCGGGATGGACCAAGATACCGTCCAGGGATCGACCGCGGCATTGTATGACGCGACGTTCCGGGAGTATGCCCAGTACGGTCGGTGGATTTCTCCTGATCCGGCCGGCCGGAAGGCTGTGAATATTGCAAACCCACAGACATGGAACCGCTATGCGTACGTCACAAACAACCCGCTGGCTCTCATAGATCCAAACGGTCTGGGAGGCGGGGCGCCGTGGCCGTGTCCGCCTGGTGTTAAGGATTTTCAGACTTGCGGATTTAGTCAAATTAACGGCATTCTCAGTGGGGGATTCGGGGGCTACGGGTGCACCGTTGACGGGGTTCCCACGGGTTGCGACTACGCTTCGGATGTTGTCCGGACCAATGTGGGCGTACCGTGTCCTGGCCAGTGCAGTGGATTTGTCGACGGCCAATACGTTGTATATGTGGCCTCTGCCGCAGCGCAGGGGTATGTGAAATTTAGCGATCTTGCCCAGGGTTTGTATGACGCAAACGGAAAGTTCTACACGCCGAGCCAATGGCAGACCTATTTAGCCCAGAACTACAGTGTAAGTGGTCAATTCGGCCGGCTGACCAGTAATATGGCATCTTTAGGGATGCCCGGCAAGGTAGACCAGGATAAATACAGCATAGATGGTGGACACGCGGATTTTGCGTTCAGCTGCCCAGATGCGCAAGATTGTGGGCCGGGAATGTACCCTTTAGGAATTCACGTGAAAGAAGACTCAAGTGGCCAGCTTTGGATTCATGATGATACCGTGACTCCATGGATCAGTCCGTTTTCGTTTTCAACTGTTAACCCCATCAACTTCTTGAAACATGGCATTATCGATGTTTTGGGTGGTAATTCTATTATTTACGTCTTTCCTTACTAGCGGAAACGACGTAATGGCGCAGCACTTGCCGGTGGCTCCGGCGTGGCGCACGGACGTGCACGCTGCGATCGGAGGTGCCCCTCTTGGCAGTGTTTGGGGTGGTCGGCAGGAATACAAAGGGAGGCCGATAACCTCGTTGTGGTTTACGGACAACAACACCATAGTCGCCAGTTTTGTGACTCGCGACAGCAGCGCAAGACCGCAGGTCTCCCGTCGTGATAACCTGGATAGTGCTCTGGCTTTGCGCCTCAGGGCGATTTTCCTCGACACAAACACCGGGAGGGTCACAGCAGCAACGAACTGGCCCACTGAGTCCAGGCGTTCTCTTATTGTCGCTGCACATGACGGCAGGATTGTTGCGCAAAGAGGAAACGAACTGACGCTCTATGATTCGGATCGCAATCCCCTAAGAACCGCCAAACTGCCATCACCTCAAGGAGGTAATTGGTACAGCCATTCCTCACCGACAGGGAAAAACATTCTCTTTTACTCACGCGAATCGGAGAAAAGTCCATTGATATGGGTTGAAAGCGACACTCTAAAGATACTAGGCTCGTGGGAAGACGCTTCGAGTGGATTCATATCCATATCCGACAAAGAAGTGGCCACCGCGACCTGTTTGTTGGGCCGACGATTGGCAATACGGAATGGCGTAACCACCCCGCCTCCTTCGGCTCAGGATGACTGTGAGCCCACAATAATGGTCAGAGAGATATCAACAGATTGGCGAAGCATTGCCCCAAGCGAACCAAAGTCATATCTGCAATTCGTGAATGAGAACACACTCTTCGTCTCTGGCATCACTAAAAGGCGTCTGGTCCGGACCGACGGTCAGGTACTATTCGCGGAAAGCAATGAACATCGCCTTGGATGGGGGTTCGGATGCTGGGGAACAAGAGTACTTGTCTCGTCCGCGGGGCAACGGTTTGTCATCCCGGGCTGCGAAGCGAAAGGTGCTGTTGCCAGCCTCGATATAGGCGGCCATTCAGTTTTGAAACGAATTATTCTTTACGATATGCGGTCCGAGGTCCGGTCATGCACCCTAGACATTAAGGGACCGAAGATTCAAGACGAGATGCAATTCGCTGTATCACCGGATGGATCAAAGCTCGCTATTCTAAACAAGGGTTTTGTTGAAGTCTTCCAGTTGCCGCCAGCAGAGTAGGGCGCGATTGCACGCCCCAAGCCCATTTCCGACACCGGGACTGCCAGGGGTGGGTGGCCCGGCCAAAGCTGTTCGTATTACTCATGCTCTTGAGGGTGCGCCCCAGGGTTTCGCCCGCCTGCAGCTTCGCACATGCAATGAGCCCCTGGTATGCGGTCGCAAAGTTGACGCCTACGCATGCCGCCTGCTCGAAGCTGAGATTATGCGGCTTCGGCGACGCCGCTTCCGCCGGGATGTGATGAATTCGGCATGGCTGCCATCGCGAGTGAATCCCACGTCTCCGCCCGTGCCCCACACTTCTCTGCCGGCCAAGTTGGGTGGGCCCTCGACCACAATTCCGGCAAAGTCGCGTCCCGGTATGCGTGGAAGCGTGGTGCCCTCCATCTTCCCCTGCACGTTCTTGACGTCGCTGGGGTTGATGCACGCCGCCATCACCTGCACCTTCACTTCCCCAGGCAGGAGCGGCAAGTCCGGGATGGTTTCCAGCTTCAGGTTATCGAGACTGTTGCTGAAGGCAGCGATGCGGATGGCTTTCATCTTGCCAGAGCCCTTCCCCATATCGTCGGGACGAAATGTCGATAGTGTAGCGCTGTTTTCGTCAACAACTGAGGGCATGGCGAGGGGAAGCCACCACGCTCAGCCGGGTGCCCGAGGTTCGCGCCGTGTTTTTCGGCGCTAACCTGGGAACAGAATCAAGATCCATCGGGTAGTCGATGTTTTGGAAAGATACTAGGTCCTCCTGCCTGGTGCTTCTCGTGGACTGACCCCCTAAAATGAGACACGCGTGATTGCGACACCCAGCCGGGAAAGAGGCTGCGAGTGGTCACGAAGCGAGTCGGGAAGTATCCCACAGCGTTCCGCAGGATGGCGCTAGAGCGGTTGAAGAACTGCGCGAGCGTAACTGCGCTCTCCAAAGAACTGGGGATTGATCGCACCCTGCTATACAAGTGGCAGAACCAGGTGGAGCCGGAGGACGGGGCGGAGCCGGCAGCAAACTCGCGCGTGCGTGAGCTGCGTAAGCAGATCCGCGACCTGAAGCGACTGCTGGCGGACAAAACGCTGGAGGTGGATTTTTTCAAAGGTGCCTTGCAAAAAATCGAGGCTCGGCGCCAGGGCAGCAGCGGCTCTGGCGGGACGGCGTCTACGACCAGATCCGGGAAGTGATGCCGATGCAAGGCGGCCTGAGTATCGAGCGCATGTGTCAGTTGGGACGCGTGAGCCGCGCCGGCTTCTATCGTTCGCTGCAGGAGCTGGCGCCACGGGAGGAGGACACGGAAGTGCGATCCTCGATTCAGCGGATCGCGCTGGAGCACCGGCGGCGCTACGGTTATCGGCGAGTGAGTGCGGAACTGAGACGACGCGGGATGCTGGTGAACCACAAGAGAGTGTGGCGGATCATGCGAGAGGACAACCTGCTCGCGGTTCAGTCCAAGGCGTTTGTGACCACGACGGATTCGAACCACGCGCTGGAGGTGTACCTGAACCTGGCGCGGCGCATGCAGCTGACCGGCTTGGACCAGCTCTGGGTGGCCGACATCACCTACATTCGCTTGCGCACCGAGTTCGTCTACCTGGCGGTGATCCTGGACGGCTTCTCGCGCAAGGTGGTGGGGTGGAGACTGGACCGCACCCTGACGAGCCGTCTGGCGAGCGAAGCGCTGCAGGACGCCATCGCGGCACGGAAGCCGCTCGCTGGCCTGGTGCATCACTCCGACCGCGGCGTACAGTACGCCTCGGCAGAATACGTCACGATCCTGAAGCAGCACGAGATGATCTCCAGCATGAGCCGGCCAGCAAATCCGTACGACAATGCGAGCTGCGAGAGCTTCATTAAGACGCTGAAGCGGGAAGAGATCTATGCCAACGAGTACGAGAGCCTGGACGACCTGCGCGAATCGCATCGAAGAGTTCATCGAGCGGTATTACAACCAGAAGCGGCTGCACTCGGCGCTGGGCTATCGCTCGCCGGAGGAGTTCGAGCAAATCGGCCGCTCCAAAGCGTCAACCAGTGCGACAGTGACGTTCTTTCCAAAAACACGCGAGGAATCTTCTACAGGGATGCTGGGAGAAGGGACTCAGACGCCGTCCCTTCCCCAGACCCCATCCCTGCTCGGAGAATCAACGGGATGAATCGAAGGGACGACGAGTGTTCCTATGTGTAGCAACTCCGGATCGTTTCAAGTGAGGGGTTCAATGAAAAAACGACGGCAGGTGTAGCAACGCAAGCTGTCTCAATGAAGGGGTTCACCCCACGTTTCTGTAGTCGATTTTGTGTCGTTGAGAGCACCTAATAACAACAGACTTAAACAGGATTCAACAGGCAGCGTGCAACGTATTCAATCAAAGCCAGTTGTGATCTACAGATTTCAATAGATTTCAATAAGCTGTAGAATCGGGTTCGGGACCAGGGGGTCGCTGGTTCAAATCCAGTCTCCCCGACCATTTCTTCTAACGAAATTCGGCGGTCCTTGCTGCGCGGAGAAGAATCCCAGTCCCAGACGTGCGCGCACGTCTGGGGCACCCCGATATACTTTGAGCGGGAGATTGTGTGGGCCACCCGCCCCATGCTTCCGCTGCATTCAACCGCAAAGAAAAGGACCGCGGCGTAGAATCACAAAGCTGGGTAGTTGCGCTGGAACAGTCTTATCCCAGACGAGCACAAAACCGCTCGTCTGGGGCACCCTTTGTTCGTTGTAGCCGAGGTTGTATGGGCCACCCGCCGGCGAATGGTTTCCACGTCAAAAGAAGAGGAAGAGAGGTTGAGATCGCCCGGCAGATCGAGCTGTGCGCTCACCGGAGCCAGCGCTGGCGCGGTAGCTATCGGAGAAAGCGGCCGAACCTGGTGCGGTGCATCGTGGGAGGCCGGAGCACGAAAATCGGGAGCATGGGCCACGGCGCCGGCGATTTGAGGCGCATTCAGATCGAGATACGATGCGAAAGGATTGGCAGGACCTGCGGAACGGTCCTCCGTACCTGCTTGCTTGTCCCGCAGGACAGAGGCCGGGACTGCCGGAACCGGCCCGGGCGAGCAAGGTTTTAATGATCGGCCTGATCTGTTATGCCGGCGATCCCGGATAAGGCGCGGGGACCATTTGACAGACCCTGACAGGGGCAAACGGGGTACAATCCTCCCGTTTTCTTCGTACGAACGAGGACGAAACGATGGCCACCATGGGCACTCCGCCGTATGCGCTCTCGCAGTCGATGACCTCGGAGCGCACTTTCATCACCCGAGTCTATGGCTGGATGACGGGCGGGCTCGCCATCACCGGTGTGGTGGCCGCCTACACCGCCAACAATCCCGCGCTCATCCGGGCCATCTTCGGCTCCGGCCTGTTCTGGGTCCTGATCGTGGCGGAACTGGCCATCGTGCTGGGGCTCTCCTGGGCGATCAAGCACATGACCCCGGTGATGGCCATCAGCGCCTTCCTCTTCTACGCCGCTCTCAATGGCCTGACGCTCTCGGTCATCTTCCTGCTCTACACCGCCCAGTCCATCGGCCTGACGTTCTTCATCACCGCCGGCACCTTCGGCGCCATGTGCATTTACGGCGCCACCACCAAGCGCGATCTCACCTCCATGGGCAGCCTGCTGTTCATGGCGCTGATCGGGCTCATCCTGGCCTCGGTGGTCAACATCTTCTGGCACAGCTCCGGGCTCTACTGGGTGGTGACCTACGCCGGCATCCTGATCTTCGTGGGCCTGACCGCCTTTGACGCGCAGAAGATCAAGCGCATGCACGCGGCGGGAATGGAGGGCACCGACGAAGACCGGAAAGCCGCGGTGCTGGGCGCCCTCGCCCTGTATCTGGACTTCGTCAACCTCTTCCTCTACCTGCTTCGCCTGTTTGGCCGGAAGAAGTAGCTGCGAAAGCGCAGGCCCGCCTGCACAGCCGACGGGGCAGTCACTTGCCACGGTGACTTCTGTCACGGACACCCCTCCCCGCGGCTGCGAAACTGAGCCAGCCATTCGTCCGGACATGAGGTTTCTGTATGGAACATGAAGTGGCGGAAGACATCCCTGTTGGGAAAAGGCGTGGGGTAAAGACGAGCTTCGAATACAGCCTTGCAACCGAGGAACCAGACAAGCTCACGAGTGAAGGAGCATTTCACACTGAATCCTGTCCCGATGGCTGCTGTGAGGTCAGGATAGTGGCCCGATATCTCCTGAAAAGCGCGTAGGCGTATGGCCGCCCCCTCCGCCCGGACGGGTTGGCGACCGCGCGAACCTGAAAAGTGGCCCACCCGCCACTGAGCAATAGAGATCAGTTTTCCTGGTGGCGCGCTGTCATAGTTGCGCCTGGGACTTTAGCTTGATGGTCTAAGAATGACGGCAAGCCCCCGAGGAGACCAGCAAATGTCCAAAGAAAATTCGGTGGTCGCGGTGTATCGCACGCACACGGAAGCGGATCAAGCGGTCAAGGAGCTTCAGCGCGGCGGAGTCGACATGCACAAGTTATCGATCGTTGGCAAAGGCTACCACACCGAGCAGCAGGTGGTTGGCTACTACAGTACCGGCGACCGCATGAAGTATTGGGGCAAAGTTGGGGCGTTCTGGGGAGGTTTCTGGGGACTCTTGTTCGGCTCTGCTGTTTTCATGATTCCGGGCCTCGGCCCAATCCTGGCGGCGGGACCGATCGTGGCATGGATCGTAGCCGGGCTGGAAGGTGCGGTGGAGGTAGGAGCGTTGGGCGCTCTGGGAGCTGGCCTCTACAGCATCGGAATCCCCAAGGACAGCGTTGTGAAATACGAAACCGCGCTCAAGACAGATCAATTCCTGCTGATAGCCCACGGGACGGCTGCAGAAGTGGCCAAGGCGAAGGACATCATCGAAACCACGCATCCAGCCCAATGCACGCTGCACACAGCCGAAGCCGTAGCAGCATAGAGCAAGCGTACGTAAACGATCGTTAAGACAATGGAGGCAACACCCATGAAACTAATTGGAGTGATCAGCACAGCAGTTCTGTGTTTGACCCTCGGAGCCGCTGCTTTGGTGTACGCACAGGAGCAGCACGAACAGCAGGAGGAACAGAAAGCCAAACCCGCCCAGGACGAGAAAAAGGCGCAACCCGCCAAGCCCGCCCAGGACGAGAAAAAGGCGCAACCCGCCAAGCAAGAGGAGAAAGGCGCGCAGCAGCAGGAGAAGAACACCAAGCCGGAAGAGAAAAACGCTCAGCAGGCTAAGCCGGCAGCGCAGGCGAAGACTGCCGGTGGCCGCATTCCCGACGATCGCTACAAGGCCAATTTTGGACGGGAGCACACCTTTCATGTCAGCCAAGGCGATTACGGCAATCGCCGCTTCCAATATGGCGGCTATTGGTTCGGCTTCGCGGGCGCGTGGCCCAGCAACTGGCTCTACACGCAAAACGTTTATGTTGTCGAAATCAACGGCGTGTATTACCTGTGCAACCCCATGTATCCTGGCGTTAACGTTGAACTCAGCGTCACAATATAGAGGCCATCCGGTGCGGCCTGGGACGCAACCAGCTTAACTCTTACCGACGCGGGTCCACGGCCTGGGCTCGCGCCGCTTTCTTTCCCACCAGCAACGCCGACTTACTGCCTGGCGATGCGTTCCTTCACCTGTTTGGACAGCATCTGCACCTGCTCTTGAGTGATGCGAACCTGTCCTGCCAGGACCACCATCAGCCGCCCGGAGCCTGCATCCTTGAAGGCGGCGTTCTGGATGGTGGCGTAGCCCTGCGCGGCGGGCGGGAGCGTGGCGCTGAGGTTGGTCCCTTTTTGTAGCGCCGAGAGGATGGCGGTCCGGATCTTCTCGCGGATCATCTCGCCGACCGTGCCGGAGCGCAACAGTTCGCCCAGTGAACCGTCGGCTTCGATGGTCCCGACTTCCGGCACCAGCCGCAGTTCCGTACGGTTTTCCCCAACGCCCGGCGTGAGCTTCACCGGAATCACCGCGTTGCCGCCCACCAGCCGCCGGGCCTGTTGCTTTCCGAACGCCTTGACGCACGCCCACCGCTCATAGTGCAGATGCACCGTCGCCAGGCTGGCGGGATCGGCCGGCGCCAGCGTGGCGCGCTCGATGGTGATGCGATCGCCGCAATGCTCATCCTTGTCCAGTTGCGCGCTCAGCAGCCCGGTCATGTTCTGTTGCAGGTCGGCCAGGTCCGCGCTCAGTTCCAGTTTGAACACATCCAAGTCCCGCTCCTTGGCAACCATGGAAATCAGCGCCCACGCCGTAATCGTGACGGTCTGGTCCTTGACTTTGAAGGGAATATTGACGGGAGGAATCTTGAAGGTAAGGTTCTGCGCGTCCGCGGAAAGCGCCGGTGATGCCGTGACCAGAATCGCAATCAGAACGGCACAAGCGTGCGTTAGGAAATTCCGCCCTGTGGAATGGCTTCGGCGCAGCCCTGGGCTGCCTGTGGATCCGAAGACGGACGCCGATTCCAGTATTCTCCCCAAGGCTCTCCGCGCTATTCGTTGTGATCTCTTTCCTTGATGGCGCCCCGGCGGCAGCGGTTGCCTGCGCTCGGCCAGCGCGTTCCTCGGGGGATGTCGCGGGTCGAACTTCCCTAAGCACAGCGGCGGAAATTGGCCTGATGGCGCCGTTGCCAGAACGGCGCAGCCGGCCAGCGGGTCTCGGCTCGGTACCAAAAAGAGAGGTGTCGGAGATAGGCAAGGCGGATGCGCGCGATGGCCTCGACATAGCCAGGCACGGCATCCTGGCAACCGGACAGATGGCGGTCGGCAGCTTCCGCCGCCGCCAGGCCGGTGAACAGTGCGTTGAACAGGCCCTGCGCGGAAAGCGGGTCGAAACTCAGCGCCGCGTCGCCGGCAGCGAGCCAGGCATCACCAGCGCAAGGATCCGTGGCCATGGTGTGGGCGGCGGTGAAGCCGCTGCGGTGGGGAGTGAACTCGCACTCGGCAAGCACCTGCGCCAACTCGCCAGCTTCGCTGGCACGGGCCAGCAAAGCTTGGGGATCCGCGGCAATCCGCGCCGCCGGCAGATCGGCGTCGGTATGGAAGGCCAGCACGCGCCGGCTGTCGGGGATTGCCGCGGTGTACCACCAGCCGTCCTGGCTGGCTTCGACGTAGGTCAGTCCGGCCGCCGCGCCAACATTTTGTGCGGCGCCATGAACCCAGCCGCACACCAGACCATCCTGCGCCGGCCGGCGAGCGCCGAGTCTGGTGGCGACCGGAGCGGTCGTGCCGCCGGCATCGATAACGAAATCGGCGGCAAGATCCAGCGGCTGGCCGGCCATCGCTAGTTCGACCTGCCACCGCCCGGCATCGCGCGCAATGGATCGCAGCCGGGCCGGAGCCAGGAGCACCGCACCGCGATCGACTGCGATTCCGCGCAGCCAGCCATCAAAACGCGCGCGGTCAAGATGCCAGCCATGGCCGTCAGGATCGCGCAGGAAATCCGTATCGACCGGTTCATTGCTACCCCAAGCAGCGCGATTGCCGAAACAGGGCGCATGGCCTTGCGCCAGGAAGGACTCAAACAGTCCCATGTCGGTGAGCAACCGTCGCGCTGCCGGCGGCAGCGATTCCCCGATGCGCGCTGGGACGTCGGACCGCAGGTCAATGAGGCAAACCCGGCGCGTGGGCGCCAGGTTCAGAGCCGCCGTGGCGCCGGCGGGACCGGCTCCGACAATGAGGACTTCAAATTTTCGCACTCTATTTCAAGCCCCGCGGAAAGCGCCGGACCTTTTCGATGCCACTGAGTTCGCGCACTTCGTGGATCAGGCGCTCAACGTCTTCCGGCGTACAACCACTCCAGCAGCCTCCTCTTCGCACATTGGCTCAAACCGCGCCGAGCTGGCGAATGCACGACATTTTCGCCATCCTCACAAATACGCCATCGCTCGCAGCCGTTCTGCCAGCGCACGATCAAATGTGCCTTTCCTTCATGTGATCGCTCCTCAAGATATTTCGCCGCACGCCTCGCGGCTCGGACAGACGGTAAAGCATCCAGCAGTTCGCCCTTAATACATTCGGCATTTGGAGAGTAGTACGGGACCAGTTCAAGTATCGCTAGCCGTGTCCGAAGGCTCTCACACATGCCGGGATGGCCCTGAATTGTTGGCCCCAACACTTCATCACGATAGTAGCGGGTCCAACTGGTCGGTCCCACACCTTCCGAATCCCAAGCGAGGCAGGTCTCGCGCTTACCCGCAATATTCTCGTGCCATGCCTGCGCAAACCGTGCATTATCGGAGTCTACGTAGTCTTCGTATCGCACCACGGGGTTGGTCATCAACAGGAAGACATCCGCGCGCTGTGAATCCCCCAGTAGATTTCCCATGTAGGGCACAGGCAGAAGTCTCGGGTGGAATCCGCAGGCCATCTTGTCGCAAGCCGTTGGAACCGACGCGACATTGGCAACCAGCTCTGGATTGCTCTTGAAGAATTCCCGATCCTCCGGATGAACGTACTTCGGCACTGCCGAGGTCGACCAGTTGAGATCGCCAACACTCCAAAAGTGCACAAGCTCTTTTATAGCGCTGTCGTCGCTCACATAGTCCCCAGAGCAAGTATCGACAAGTCCGCGATCCAATCATTTGCCATCGTAGTCAAGAGAGATAGGTGTCCGCCCCGGCCACTCTATTCTAACCCGCGCGGAAAGCGCCGGACCTTTTCGATACCAGTAAGATCGATCTCATCGGAGGCATGCGGCGGTTCGTTCTCGTCTACCAGCCGCTTCCGCGTGTGTACAGGCAGGTTCTCCACCTGCATGGAAGAGGGAAAGTGCTCGTCGTTTGGTCCCGGCCGGTGCTCGACGACACCCATGTCACCAAAGTGATCGATCATGTTGTTGATCTGCGCAAGGTAGCTCTTGCTGCCCAGCGGACGGGTCCATGCGGCGCGTTTGGCAAAGGCGATCAGCCGGTCCGAGAGTGGCCGATTGGAATCGATGACGATGGCGTATTCCTTTTCCGTCAGCACCTGGTTGGGGACGCGTGCCGGCCAAAAAGTCGGCACGTAGGGATCGTAGGCCTTGATGTATCCGGACCGGCAACTGGCGGTGTCCGTCTGCCAGGGCACGGCCATCCAGCGCGTAATCCCGCCCGGCACTTGTCCCAGGAACGGATAGGTCGCCGCGATCATGTCCGGGCTGAGCTGGGGGCCATAATCAGGCTCGATCCAGCCGGGTTCGGCATGGAGGATGCGAAACGGCGCCATGTAGAGACTGGGCTGCCGCATCGGCCAGGTCATCTCGCAACCCGGATGGAAGGCATCGGCCAGACAAAACTCCAGGCTGGCGCGGTCGAGCGTCGCGGGCTGCTGGGCAATCGGTATGGCTCCGATCTCGCGCAGCGGTTGCTGTGCTGGGTCATAGTCCGGCTCGAACTCGCCCGCCGCCCATTGTTGCAGCATCTTGAGCTGCGTGTCGGAAAGGGCGACACCCTGGCGCGGGGTGTGCGCCGGCGGTATGTCCATGGCGTCTCCGTAGAGCCACGGCCACGGCGTGGGCGACCAGGCATCGCGATCGAACACCCGAAACTGGTTGGCGAGACTTAGGCGCATCTCCTGGAGCGCGGGGCTGGGGTCGGCCAGCCGCTGGAGCCACTCCGGGTCGGTGAAACGCATGGGGCCCTTCCATCCGAAGGCGGCGGCATAACCGGCGTTCACCCATTCAAGGTGCGACAGCCGCTCGAAGAGCGGACGAATGTCGTTCTGGAACGAGGGACGAGCCGGAGCGCTCAGGGTCTTTGCGGTGATGGCGACGTCGCGCATCAGGTCCCACATAGTGCGCACCGACTTCAGCAGCGGCGCATAATTCGGCGGGGCCACCACCACCCAGGCCGGATCCACCGCCAGTTCCTTGCCTTGATAAACCACCTTGGCCGTGACCGGCCCGTCGGAGGTGTCATCGTACCAACCGTCATTGTTGGCGAAGGTGATGGCGCGGGCGCCATTGTAGGACGCCGACTTGCCGCGGCCACCGAGCACCACCAGCCGGCCCTCCTCGTCGGTCTCCAGCTCGCCCAGATAGACCGGCGTGCCCATGAAGCTGCCGGTATCGAAGGTGACGCCGCGCTGCGCATTCCTGCCGGCGATGTGACGCGGTCCGGGATCGATGATGAGATTCTTGCGGTCGCCGATGGCGGCATTGCGCAGCAGCGAAAGCGGCGCCGAAGGCGCCTCGGGGATGTCGAGCGCGATCTGGAACTGGTACCAGCCGGACTTCTTGTTGGCCAGGTGCACCGTCCACTGGATTTCGGCGTTCGCGGCGGTGAGCTCAGCGACCGCCTGGCCCTCGGCATTTATACCGTAGATGCGAAAGCGCACGGCCTGGCGCTTCAGCGCGCCGCTCGAATCGCGATAGTATCCCGGCGGCTGGGGCGCCGGCTCGGGGACCTCGGGCGCCAGGAAAAACTCGTCCACGCTGTTGCCCAGGCGCGCAACGCCGATCGAAGGATGGATCGCGGCACGCACGATGGAATTGTTCTTGCCCTCGCTTGCCATACGCCCCCCTTGGAGGCCGTCAGTCTAGTCTGATTGGCGTGCTCTGCACAGCCTGAAATCGGCGCGTGCAAGAACGACGGCAGCAGCTCACGCCCGCTTTCGATGCAATGCAGGAGCTTTTTTCTTTCACGTGCTCCCGCCAAGGTGCAAACCGCAGAACGTCGCGCCAATACTGCGTGTCAAGATGCTGTCCGGGCAGTTCTTCGTCGGTTATTCACAAAGTTGTGGAAAGCGATCCAGTTTGGTCACGCCGGAACCAGACAATTCTCTTGACGCCGCAAAACTTCTCAAGCATGTTGGA
>Ga0181538_10002426_pt1 | contig 19403 bp, 17 predicted proteins | sample PEATcosm2014_Bin_40_FD_119773 | JGI IMG/M metagenome (GOLD analysis project Ga0181538, IMG submission 119773) | Peatland microbial communities from MTU Mesocosm Facility, Houghton, MI, USA - PEATcosm2014_Bin23_30_metaG | ecosystem: Environmental > Terrestrial > Soil > Wetlands > Peat | place...
CTCGAGGGCAATATCCGGCGCATCCTTGATTTCTGCGAGCTGCCCTTCGAGCCGGCGTGCCTCGAGTTCCACCGCACCGAACGCAGCATCGTCACGGCGAGCTCGGAGCAGGTACGCCAGCCCATCTTCCGCGAAGGACTCGACCAGTGGCGCCGCTACGAGGCCTGGCTAGACCCGCTGCGCAATGCGCTCGGCGACGCGCTCGTGCGCTACCGCGGCTAGTGCGGTCTTAAGATGCCGCCTGGACGCAACGAGCCCTGCCCCTGCGGCAGCGGTCGCAAGTTCAAGCACTGCTGCGGCAATTCGCCGGACGCAGCACGCGCATTGGCCCTACCCCATTCCGGGCAATCCGGCGAGGCCGAGATCGAGTGCGAGCGTTTGCTCGCGCTGGGGCAGGCGCTCGAGGACCAAGGGCTGCTCGAGCGGGCGGCCGAGTGCTTCGCGCGCGCGACCGTTCTGCGTCCGGAGTTCGCCGAGGCGCACAACGACCTCGGTCAAGTGCTGCTGCGGCTGGGACGGACGGACGCGGCGATCGCGAGCGGTCAGCGCGCGCTCGCGCTGCGGCCGCAGTTCGCCGCCGCCATCGGCAACCTGGCGAATGCCAGGCGCGTTCAAGGCGCGCTTGCGGCTGCAATCGAAGGGTACCGACACGTGATCGTGCTCGAGCCAACGCTCGCCGAGGCGCACCGCAACCTCGGCAGCGCGCTTCTGGAGGCCGGCGATAGGGAGGCGGCGATCGTCAGCTTGCAAACGGCGGTTGCGCTGCGCCCCGAATTTGCCGCCGCCGTTACGCAGCTGGCACGCGCGCTGACTGCCGTCGGCCGCGGAGCGGAGGCGATCCCCCATTACGAACGGCTGTTGGCTCGCGACCCGCGCGTCGAAATCCTCGACGAGTATGCGGGCCTGCTGGCAGCGCTTGGGCGCTATGAGGCGTCGGCAAGCTGCTATCGCGACTTGCTGACCCGGATGCCCGGTAATGGGCGGCTGCACGCCAACCTCGGCCACGTGCTGCATTGTCTTGGAGACTTCCGCGCCGCGATCGAGTATTGCCGGCGCGCGATCGAACTCGAGCCGCGGCTGCCGGAAGCGCACCTGAACCTCGGCAACTCGCTGCTTGCGCTCAACGCGTTGTATGAGGCCGATGCCGCCTACCGTGCCGGACTCGAGATCGCCCCCGACCATGCCGCGCTACACACCGCTCACGCCATGGCCGAGCGAGCTCTCGGGCGGCTCGCGGATGCGGAAGCGAGCACACGGCGGGCGCTCGCGCTTCGTCCCGGCGCTGCTGACACGCTCGCGCTACTTGGCAGCCTCGCCATCGACCATGGCCGGTTCGACGAGGCTGAGGACCTGCTGCGCAAAGCCTTAAATGTCGATCCGGAGCTGCCCGAGGCGCTAACCAGCCTCATGGCCGTGCGCAAGATGAGCGCGGCCGATGCACCGTGGCGCGACGCCGCGGAGCGCGTGCTGGCACGTGGGGCAGCCGTAGCACACGCTATCAACCTGCACCACGCTCTCGGCAAGTACTACGATGACGTCGACGACCGCGACGCGGCTTTCGAGCATCATCGGATGGGCAACGAGCTCGCCCGTCGCAGCCGATTACGCTACGACCGCGCCGAGATGACGCAGCGCGTAACGCGGACTCTCGCGGCCTTCGATCGAAATGCGCTTGCGGCGCTGCGGTCCGGCGGGATCGCCTCCGAACTCCCGGTTTTCGTCGTTGGGATGCCGCGCTCGGGCACGAGCTTGACCGAACAAATCCTCGCCTCGCACCCGCAAGTGCACGGGGCGGGCGAGCTGCTCTACTGGATCTTTGCGGCGGACGCCGAGCGCGCGGCAAGTCCGGAGCAGCGGGCCGCGACGATAGCCGAGCTCGGCCGCACCTATCTCGAAGGGCTCGCGACGCAGGCGCCCGGCGCTTCGCGCGTCGTCGACAAGCTGCCAGTCAACTTTAGACACATCGGCCTCATTCACGCGGCGCTGCCGGGTGCGCGGTTCATTCATCTCGAGCGGAGTTCGCTCGACACGTGCCTGTCGATCTACTTCCAGGGGTTCTCCGCCGCGCACCCCTATGCGACCGACTTCGGCGACCTCGCGCATTACTACCATGAGTACCGCCGCCTGATGGCGCACTGGCGCGCCGTGCTGCCGCCGGGAACGCTGATCGAGGTCCGGTACGAGGACCTCGTCGATGATCCGGAATGCTGGAGCCGTCGGATGCTCGCGCACATCGGGCTCTCGTGGGATCCGCGCTGCCTCGAGTTCCACCGCACCGAGCGGCCGGTGCTGACCGCGAGCAATTGGCAGGTGCGCCAGCCCATCAGCAGGAGCTCGGTCGAGCGCTGGCGTCGCTATGAGCGCTTCGTCGGACCGCTGCGCGAGGCGCTCGGCGACGAGCTACGCGACACGGGCGCGCCGTCCTGAATCCGCTGCCGCCCCCGCAGCCGTCCCCGATCGAGCTCGAAGTGCGGCGCATTCGCGAGCTTACGAAGATCGGGCGGTACGCCGAGGCCTTGGATGCGGCGCAGCGGCTCGCTGCCCAAGTCCCCGAAAATCGCGACGTCCTATTTCTGGCCGCCTTGAGCCAGCGATACTTGAACAAGATCCCCGAGGCGCTCGCGACGATCGAGCGCCTAGAGCAGCTACACCCGAGGTTCAGTCAGCTCTACCAGGAGCGCGGCTACTGCTTCGTCGCCTTGCGGGACTCGCCGCGGGCAATCGACGCGTTCCTGCGGGGCGTGAACATCAATCCCGCGCTGCCCGCGAGCTGGTCGATGCTCGAGGGCCTTTATCGAATGGCGGGGGATGCCGAGAACGCCGCCACGGCCGCCGCGCATGTCGCGATCCTGAAGCGCCTTCCGCCCGAGGTCGTGCGCGCCACGGCATTGTTCTCGGACGGCGAGCTGACGCCCGCGGAAAATATCATCCGCGCGTTTCTCTTGCGGCATGGCAATCACGTCGAGGCCATGCGTCTGCTCGCCAAGATCGGCATCGCGCGTGACGTGCTGGATGATGCGGAACTACTGCTCGAGGCCGCCCTCGCGCTCGCGCCGGATTACCGCGCTGCACGCCACGATCTCGCCCTGGTGCTCATCGAACGCCACAAGTATAGCCAAGCGCGTCAGGAGCTCGAAAAACTCTTGCGGCTGGAGCCGGAGAATCGCCAGTACCGCACGCTCTATGCGACAGCCTGCGTTGGCCTCGGCGAGCAGGAAAAGGCGATCCCACTGTACCGAGAGCTCCTCATCGAGGCGCCGCAAGCGCCGGACCTACATCTGTCGATTGCCCACGCGCTCAAGGCCCTCGGCCGGCGGGACGAATCCATCGAAGCCTATCGTGCCGCGGCGGCCGCGCGCCCCAATTTCGGCGATGCCTATTGGAGTCTCGCAAATCTCAAGACCTACCGATTCTTGGAGAGGGAAATCGCGCGCATGCGCGCGGAAGAATCAGCGTCCGGGACGCCGCTCGTCGATCGGTATCACCTGTGCTTCGCGCTCGGCAAGGCCTATGAGGATCGCGGCGATTACGCCGAGTCATGGCGCTATTACGAGCGCGGCAACGCGCTGAAGCGATCCGAAAGCCGTTACCGGCCGGAGATCATCGAGACCAATACCCGCAAGCAGATCGAAGTATGCACGCGCGAGTTCTTCGCAGCGCGGGCGGGGGCCGGTGCCCCGCAGCCCGATCCGATTTTCATCGTGGGACTGCCGCGCGCGGGTTCGACGCTGCTCGACCAAATTCTCGCTTCGCATTCGCAGGTCGAAGGGACACAGGAACTCGCCGACATTCAGCGTATCGTGCTCAACTTGCAAGGTCGGGATCCAGACCTGGGCAACCCGCGTTACCCGGGCGTGCTCGCAGAAATGCAGCCCGAGGACTTCCTGCGGCTCGGCGAAAAATATCTGGCCGAGACGCGCGCCTATAGGACCGACAAGCCCCGCTTCGTCGATAAGATGCCGAACAACTTCCGGCATATCGGGCTCATCCACCTCATGTTGCCGAACGCCAAAATCATCGATGCCCGGCGCGCACCCATGGCCTGCTGCTTCAGCAATTTGAAGCAACTGTTCGCCGCCGGGCAAGAGTTCACCTATAGCACAGAGGACATCGCGCGCTATTACCGGACCTATCTCGAGCTCATGCGGCACTGGGACGCGGTGCTGCCGGGACAGATATTGCGCGTTCAATACGAGGACGTCGTGGAGGATCTCGAAGGCGGCGTGCGGCGAATTCTCGATTTTTGCGGGCTCGATTTCGAAGCGCGTTGCGTGGAATTCCACAAGACCGAACGCAGCATCCGCACCGCAAGCTCGGAGCAAGTGCGCCAGCCGCTGTTCCGCGAGGGCCTCGATCAGTGGAAAAACTACGAGCCTTGGCTGGGGCCCCTCAAGGACGCGCTAGGAGACGCGCTCGTCGATTACCGCGACTAGGCCGGCGCGGCTAGAGCGCCCCATGCGAATAAGCCGCGCCGCGCGAATAGGCAACACCGCGCGAATAGGCCGCACTGCGCGAATAGGCCGATCATTGAACGGCGCCGACCTGCGCCGGCAAAACAATCGCGCTCGCGGTGCCAAAACCGATGCGCGCATAGCCGTCGCGACTACACGCGGCCCGCAGCGTGACGCAGTCGCCGTCGGCGAGAAACCGGCGAGTCTCTCCCGAAGCCAGCGTCATGGGTTTCGTCCCCCCGGCGCTCAGTTCCAATAAGGAGCCCGCCTCCGCCGGCGCCGGACCCGATTGCGTGCCGCTGCCGAGCAGGTCGCCCGGCAACAGATTGCAGCCGCCGACCGTGTGGTGAGCGAGCATCTGCGCAATGCTCCAATACGCCTGCCGAAAGTTCGAACGCGAGAGCCGCTCGGGAGGCAGATCGCGCGCGCGCATACTTGCAGTCTGCAACGTCACCTCGAGTTCGATGTCGATTGCACCGTACTGCCGCACGGCCGGGGAATCCAAATAGGCGAGCATCTCCAGATCGTCGGGCGCACGCGCCAGCGGCGCGCGAAACGGCGCCAGCGCCTCGAGCGTCACGATCCACGGGGAGATCGTCGTCGCAAAATTCTTGCCCAGAAACGGACCCAAAGGCTGCGCCTCCCAGCTCTGCAGATCGCGCGCCGACCAATCGTTGAGCAGACACAGGCCGAATATATGTCGCTCGGCGCTGCTGATTGGAATCGACTCGCCTAGCGCATTGCCGCGGCCGACGAACACGCCGACTTCGAGTTCATAGTCGAGGCGTTGACTCGGCCCAAACACCGGCCGCTCGGCGCCCGCGGGCAAGGATTGGCCCACAGGCCGATGGAAGCCCTGTTCGGACACGATGATCGAGGAGGCGCGACCGTGGTAGGCAATCGGCATCCACCGGTAGTTAGGTGTCAGCGGGTTCTGCGGACGGAATAGGCGGCCGACCGATGTCGCATGATGGATCGAGGTATAGAAATCCGTGTAGTTGCCGATGCGCGCCGGCAGATCGTATTCGGCCGCCGATTGCGGCACGAGTTCGGCATGCAATTTTGCGGCCCAGGGCGAGTCGGTGCGCAGCAACTTGGACAGCGCCGTGCGAAGGATCGTCAAGACACTGTCCGGTAGGCCCATGAGCCGATTGAAACTGGGCTCGGCGGCGGCACTCAGCGCCTCTGCCGCGCCACCGGAAAACGGTCCATGCAGATTCAGCGCCCGCAAGTCCAGAATCTGATCGCCGATCGCGATGCCGCCGCGATAGGCTTCGGGACTGCCGGCACGGCGGAAGATCGCGAAAGGCAGGTTTTGAATCGGAAACTCTGTATCGGATTGGTTCGCCGACGCCACCCAACTGCGCAGCGCCGGATCATGCGTCGAATTCAGCACGATGCTCATGCGCCCCCGCCGGTAGTGCCGCTGTCACTGCCGCCGCGGCCCGTAAAATTCCTCGGCAGCGTCTGCCAACACTGCGCATAGTCGGCTTGCAGCTGTGGCAGGCCTAGCGCAATCGGCGTCGGGCAAATGACCGCACGCGTTTCGAACATGAAGGCCATGGTCGCGGCGAGGAATTCGGGGCGCGACGTGTCCGCCTTGCTCGCCTTATCGACCGTCGCCGCATCGGGGCCATGCCCGCTCATGCAGTTGTGCAGGGAGGCGCCGCCCGGCAGGAAGCCGGCCTGCTTCGCGTCGTATTCACCCTCGATCAAACCCATGAACTCGCTCGCAACATTGCGATGAAACCACGGTGGCCGAAACGAGTTCGTCATCGCGAGCCAGCGCGGCGGAAAGATCACGAAGTCGAGGTTATCGGCGCCCGGCGTATCGCTGCTCGATTGCAGTACCAAAAATATCGAGGGATCCGGATGATCATAGCTGATCGAGCCGATCGTGTTGAAATCGCGCAGATCATATTTATAAGGAACGTGCGTGCCGTGCCAGGCGACGACGTCGAGCGGCGAATGGTCTATATGCGCCGACCACAAGGCACCGGCAAACTTCGCGATGAGTTCAAAGTCGCCGCCGCGATCCTCGAATGCCGCTACCGGCGTGCGAAAATCGCGCGCACGCGCGAGTCCATTGCTGCCGATAGGGCCGAGATCGGGCAATCGCAACGCTGCGCCGAAGTTCTCGCAGACATAGCCGCGGGCGGCCGTGTCGAGGAGCTCCACTCGAAAGCGGATGCCGCGCGGAATGACCGCAATCTCCAAGGGGCCGAGTTCGACGATCCCCAATTCGGTCGCAAGCCGCAGCCTCCCAAGCTGCGGGACGATCAGCAACTCGCCGTCGGCATCATAGAAAAACCGATCTTGCATCGACCGGTTGGCGACATACCAGTAAATCGCGCAACCGCTCTGCGCGGCCGGCGAGCCGTGACCACCGATCGTCACGAGTCCTTGCACGAAATCCGTGGCTGCGGTGGGAATCGGCAGCGGACTCCATCGCAATTGATTCGGCGATACCAACGCCTCATCGAAGCCCCCGACGATCGACCCGCTCTCGATGCGATGAAAAGGTCCATGAACGACCGCCGGTCGGATCCGGTAAAGCCACGACCTGCGGCTCGCGTGCCGCGGCACCGTGAAGGCGGTACCCGAAATCTGCTCGGCGTACAGGCCGAAAGGACATTGTTGCGGGGAATTGCGCACCAACGGCAGCGCGCCCGCGATGGCCTCGCTCGCGAATTCGTTGCCGAAGCCCGTTTGATAGCCGAGTGTCATCGGTTCGGCATCCTCAACGCGCCTTGAGGACGCCGCGGCGCACCTGGTCGCGCTCCATGCTCACGAACAATGCGCGAAAGTTGCCCTGACCAAAGCCTTCATCGCCTTGCCGTTCGATGATTTCGAAGAAAATCGGCCCGATCAAGGTCTGCGTGAAAATCTGCAGCAGATACTTGCCGTCGACGCCGTCGAGCAGAATTCCGCGCTTCTGCAGCTCTTCGATTTGCCCGCCGTGGCCCGGCACCCGCTCCTCGAGCATCTCGTAATAGGTATTAGGCGGCGGCGTCATGAACTTCAATCCGTTGCCTCGCAGCACGTCATAGGTCTTCAATATATCGTCGGTGCGCAAGGCGACGTGTTGAATGCCCTCGCCGTGGTATTGCTCGATGAATTCCTGGATCTGATCGAGCTGCCCGCTACCTGCGTCGAATTTGGACTCGTTGATCGGAATGCGAATCTTGCCGCAAGGCGCGGACAGCGCCCGGCTGGTCAATCCGGTATATTCGCCCGTGATATCGAAGAATTGCTGTTCGCGAAAGTTGAAAACCCGACGGTAAAAATCGTAGAAAAAATCCATGCGCCCTTTGCCGACATTGTGGGTCAGGTGGTCGATCTCGGCGAGCCCGGCGCCCGGCGGGAAGCGCTGCGCCCCGGGCTCCAGGATGAAGTCGATATCGTAAATCGTCGGGCTGTCGTAACGATCGACCAAGTAGATCAGGCTGCCGCCGATACCCTCGATCGCAGGGATGTTCAGCTCCATCGGTCCAATCGTGCCCTTGACCTCCTTGGCACCCGCCGCGACGGCATCGCGCAGCGCGCGAGCGGCATCTTTGACGCGAAACGCCATCGCGCAAGCGCTCGGGCCGTGCTGCCGCGCGAAGTTCTGCGCGAGGCTGTTCGGTTCCGCATTGACGATGAAATTGATGTTGCCCTGCCGATAGAGGCGGACGTCTTTTGAGCGGTGCCGCGCCAACAGGCTAAAGCCCATGATCTCGAATAGGCGCCCCAATTCGGCCGTGTCGGGTGCCGTGTACTCGACGAATTCAAAACCGTCCGTTCCCAATGGATTTTCCCAAGGGGGCGGCGCTTCTACCCGCGTTGTGGTCATGCCGGCTTGCCTTGCGAAAGTTATCAGGCCATCATGGTAGTTAGTTGCGCGTGCAACTGTCAACGGGAATGATGGTTTGACTCGAAATCCGGCAACCGCGGCTCCGACTTTGCAATTGGCGCAGTTCGCCCCTTTTCGCCTTAACCGCCTCGCGACGGCGGTCAGCGAGCATTTATCGGAGATTTATCGAGAGCGCTTCGGGCTTGCGATTCCCGAGTGGCGAGTTCTCGTCACGGTCGGAGAACAGCGGGAGTGTACCGCGCAATGGATCGCGTCCAGCGCGCGCATGCACAAGACCAGGGTCAGCCGGGCCGTCGCCTCGCTGACGCGGCGACATTTGCTCGAGCGCTCCGCCCGTTCGAGCGATGCGCGCGAGGTTTCGCTGCGTCTCGGCCCCGCCGGAAGGCGGCTTTATGCGCAACTCGTTCCATTGGCGCTCGATCGTGAACGCGCATTGCTTGCCTGCATGACCGACGCGCAGCGACGCGGATTCCTGCTGGGCCTTGCGCGACTCGAGGAGTCTTTGGGACTTGCGAGCGAGTGAGCGTCCGGCGCATTTCGAAGGCATCGGATCGGCCTGCCGCAGGGCGTCGCGATCAACGCGCCGGCGCTTTCACAAATGCGGTCAGCGTTGCGCTGTCGAGCGCGCGTTGCGAGAGGTACGCGAACACGTCGGTAGCCTTCTCGTCGGCAGCGAATGAAACGGACGCGGTCGGCAACGCCCAGATCGTGAACTGATAATGATGAACGCCGGTGCCCTTGGGCGGGCATGGGCCCGCATAACCGGCATCGCCGAAATTGGTGACGATCGATTTTGTGCGGCCGGGCAGCGATGTCGCGCCCCGCGATATCGACGCGGTGTCCGCGGGCAGATCGATCAAAATCCAATGCGACCACTGCGATGGCTTCACGTCTACGTCGATCATGGTCAGCACCAAGCTCTTGGCGGCAGCGGGTACGTTGCTCCAGGACAGCTGCGGCGAAACGTTGCCTCCGCCGCAGAGGGGATAAATGTGCGTTGTCGGGATCGGTTCGCCTGGCGCAATATCGGCGCTGGTCAGTGACATCGCGGCCAATGCAGGTCCGCACATCAGCGCGAGCAGCGAAATTAGTCCTGCGGTTGCCCTACTCATAAGCGACTCCATCGACTCCAGCCACTCAGCTCGCGAGCGCCGGGCGTAAGTTTGCTCTCCGCTGTGGATGGATTGCAAACCCACGCGTGGCTCGCACTCACATGGGCTCCGGCTGGTCAATATTTAATCAGTGCGATGTAACCGGCTGAATCGCGATTACGTTTTCCCGATGAGGAACCGGTTATGCACAGGGTTGTGCACCGGGAATGTGGATAGAAATGCGAGGGGAATAATTCGCGGGAATGGGGAGATATGCGCGATAAAGGCCGGTACCAAAGGTCGAATACTGGCGCGCTAGGTACCGTCGTCGAATCATTCGGTGATCCCTATGGGAACTCCCGTGGCGCCGTCCGTCTGGGAGATCTTCCAACGGTCCAAGTCTTCAAACTCGAAGTAAAAGTCGTACTTGGACGATGAATCTGCAACCAAGATGAAGACCCCCTTGGACTTGCCCAGGTTCTGCAGAATCTTCCGGCCTTGCGCGCTGATGTGGGCGAAGAATCCCTGATTCTTGATCGCATCGATCAGCAGAACCTGCGAATCGTTGTCAAAAGATGCGTTGCACCCGCATTGCTCAAGGTCCAGCCTAAAGCGCAGATAGCCTTTCTTCCATTGTGGCTCTAACTGTAACAAGAGCTCCATGAACCGCTTGGCGATATCGACGATTAATTCGGCACGCGATTCAATCATTGGAATCCCACTCTTGCGGGGTTCGAGCAGTGTGCCTGCTCCGGCGGTTGTGGTCAAAAGCTTCCTGCGTTCGCGGCAGCGCGTGCGCTACTTTGCAAACGCTTCATGCGGTCTGTCCGGACAAGGCGGCACGTGCCTTGAGTTGACGGTGCAGAGCATCGGGGACATGGCGTAATCGATTCATTTTGCGAGGTGGATCGCTGTCGCGACAGGGGTGTACACTTGACGGGGGCTCAGAACACGAAAAAAAAGAGCGATGTATCAGGGAGGAAAAGCGCGATGCCCAAATTTGACTTCGTGGCGAGCGGGATGGTCTCGAGCCTGCACCGGGGACAAGGCGCGGCGAAGATCCATCGCTGCAGCACCCTCGCATTGACGACGCGGCAACCAGCTGCCCGCTGAAGCGGCCATCGCCGGCGCCATTTCATGTTCCTCAGCAAGACAGAGATCGATGCGCTGGATTTGCGGATCGCCCGCGTCCACGCAGCGACAGGAGTGCGGGTAATCGCCGCAGAAATCGGCAAGGCCGACACATACGAGGAGCTGCCTTGGAAGGCCTTTGCGCTCGGTGCATCGCTCGCCGCGCTTGCGGTGGTCGGCGCCGAGGCCCTCCGACCGCAATGGCAAACGGCGCACGCAACAATGCTGTCGACAGTCATCATGCTCACGGCGGGCGCGCTAGCCGCTTTGCTCGCGATCTCCGTTCCGGCCTTCGCGCGACTCTTCCTCCACGACGCGAGATGCGAGCTAGAGGTCGGCCAGTATGCGCAGGCGCTGTTCTTGCGACGCGAACTTTTCAAGACCCCACATCGCGACGCGGTCCTCATTCTAGTCAGCCGGTTCGAGCGCCGAGTGCATCTCCTGGCCGATGCCGGCTTGCACGGTACGATCGCCGATGCCGAGTGGCAGACCGTCATCGAGCGGATGAAACCGGCGCTTCGCAAGGCGCGGACCGCGGATGCGCTGCAGGCAGGTCTGGCGGCCGTAGAAGAGATACTGGTGCGCACGGGCTACCGGGCAGCCGCTGGCGCGGAAAACGACCCGCCCGAGTCCCTGATCGAGGAGAAGGGCGCGTGAGCCATTGGATGCGGGCGTGCGTGATCTTCTTGGTGCTGGCGTACCTCGCTCCGGCGCGCGCGGCGGAGGTGCCATTCTTGTCGGGACGGGTCGTCGACAATGCGGAGATCCTCCAGCCTGTAACCCGAAGCAGACTCACCATCGCGATCAGAGCGCATGAGCAGCACACTACCGATCAGATCGTCGTGCTCACGGTACCGACGATTGGCGACATGAGCGTGGAGGAATACGCGACCAAAGTTTTCGAGACCTGGAAACTCGGGACCAAGGGCAAGGACAACGGGGTATTGGTCGTGATCGTGCCTCAGGACCGGAAAATGCGCATCGAGGTCGGCTACGGCCTCGAAGGCACGCTGACGGACGTCGCCTCGAGCCGGATCATCCGCAATGTGATGACCCCGCAATTCAAAGCCGGCAATTACGACAAAGGGGTCGAGGACGGCGTGACGGCCGTCATCGCGCAGCTCGAGGGCCAAGCAAACGTCGCGCCCGACGCCGCACCAAGCCATGGCCTGAATTTGCCCTTTGCAGGAATTGCCGAAAGCACATCCTGGCCGATGCGCCTATTTCTCGGCGCCTTCGTAATCGGCATACTCGGGCTGTTCACGTTCTTGGGAATCATGACGCCGGGATCCGGAGGTTGGTTCATATACCCCTTCTTGATCCCGTTTTGGGTCATATTTCCCGTGCTCTTTCTCGGCATCGAACTGCATCTCGTGGTGCTCGCCGTCTACCTCGTGGGTTTCCCGGTCGCTAAGCTGATTGCGAGGCAGACTCCTGCATATGCCAAGGCTGCGCAGGACTTGAAATGGAAGGGCACGGCAACAATTGGCGGATTCAGCATAGGGGGCGGCGGGTCAGGAGGCGGTGGCGGTTTCTCCGGCGGCGGCGGATTCTCGGGCGGCGGCGGCAGTTCGGGTGGCGGCGGCGCGTCCGGCAGTTGGTGAGCACGTCGGGCTGGGTACAGCGCCCGCAGCTATCTGGAATCGCACCGATAGGCTATTGTTGGCTCATGGAGGATGCGGTTTCATGAAGAGCAAATCATTGCTGATGTATCGAAGGATTCTGGATAGCATCGTTGCGGTCCTGGTCTTCATCATGGTGATCACTTTGCTGGGAGCCGTCGTCGGCCTGATCTTCGACATCATTGGAGCCTACCATGCGGTGCGCGAAGGCATCCCCACGCACACCCTTTCGCATGGATTGATCGACAGTGTTTCGCGGGACCTGGTGATCGATGTGCTGTCGGTCTTCGTGCTGATCGAGCTGTTCCGCACCTTCACGGATTATCTGGAATTTCACCGCATCCGTCTGCGTGTATTGTCGGAGGTGGGCATTGCTTTCATCCTGCGGGAAATATTCATCGGCCTATACAACCACACAATCGGGTGGGCGGAAATCTTGGCGCTGACTGCCCTGCTCGCCGTACTGGTGGCCGCGCGAATTACTTCCGTCATGTTCCAGCAACGGGACCCGGAAGTGATCTCTAGTCCGGGCGGTACAGCCGGCCCGCCGCCTTAATCGTCGTGATGCGACGGCGTCTACGCCGCTGGAACCGACGCTCTTAGCGCAATCTCTGTGCTATGACCTCCATGACCACCGGGGTCACGAGGATCGCATCCGGGTTCGCCGACAAAGCGATAAATTCCGCTTGCACGTCATGAGCCCATTGCTGGGATACCTTTCCGAGATCAACGAGCCGCTGGGAGTTGCTCTCGATGAATGCGGCGGGCCACTGCCACATGAAGTCGGCAGGCCGTACCGCAAAGATCAACGGTCGCAGCTCGATGATCTTGAATCCGGCCTCATTCATTATGGGAACTAGCGTCGGTACGATGTCCGGTTCGCCGCCGGAATCTCGCCAGCTGGCCATCACTTGCTGGACAAAATTGTCGATGCGATGACTCGTCGGAATCATGCGCCAGGTCGCATAACTTTGGTATTCATGAAATACCGCCCTGCCCCCGACGCGCAAGGAACCGAAGACCTTTTCGACCAATATCGCGGGACTCGTGACAAACGAGGCGACCCAACGGCACCAGGCAATATCAAACCCTGAAGAATCGAAATCATCACGCATGAGATCGGCTTCGACCAGTCGCACACGGTTCGCACCGAGGCGTTCGAGCTCTCGGCCCGCAAACTTCAGAAAATGCTGCGATCGCTCGATCGCGACTACCCCGCCGTGCGGACCGACGATTTCAGCGGCATCGAAGCTCGCAAAGCCCGGCCCCGCACCGAAATCAATGACTCTCGACCCCCGAGTCATTCCGGCCCTCATCCACGCCTGCAACATGTGCCCCCGCCACACTTGGTGCTGTAAGCCGAGTCGAGCAATCTCGACATCGTGGGTTCCCAAGACGTAATCGTCGACCAGAGCCATATGATAGATCGCCCATTGAGAATGCCTGCAGGAGTGCGCTCGCTTCAACCCCGTGCAATCTAGCCCAAACCGGCAGACAGATGCGGCCGCTTTCGGACTTCGAATTCGAATTCACGTCGACCAGCGAGAACACTAACCGATGGGTCCCTGCGATTTGAAGTTAGCCGGCCGCTTTTCGCGCGCGGCCGCGAGTCCCTCGCGCGCATCGGCCAACTTGAACCCAAGGAATTCGAGTGCCAGCGAAGCATCGAAGCTCGGGCCCGCAAGCCTCAGCCAGTTATTGAGCGCGTGTTTGGTCCAGCGCGTTGCCGTGAGGCTGCCGGCCGCCAATTTACGCGCGACCTCGAACGCCGTATCGATGACGCGCTCGTCTGGAGTGCATAGCGCAACCAGTCCGATGCGTTCCGCCTCGATTCCCGATAACGGTGTGTTGGTCAGCAAGTGGTAGCGTGCTTTGGCGAGTCCGCAGAGCAATGGCCAGATGATGACTGCATGATCACCGGCGGCAACGCCCAAGCGCGTGTGGCCATCGAGGAGCCGGGCGTTCTCCGCGGCTACGGCGACATCGGCGAGCAATGCGATCGCGAGACCCGCCCCGACCGCATTGCCGCGAATCGCCGAGACCACGGGCTTGGAGCAATTGATGAGGTTGTAAACGAGATCGCTGGCCTCTTTCCAGACGCGAATGAGCGTCGCCTCGTCATCGATCATGCGCTCGATCATCTCGAAATCGCCGCCCGACGAGAAATGCGCTCCCTCGCCGCGCACGACGACGACACGGACCGACTCGTCAACATCGATTGCGCGCCACACCGACGCCAAGTCTCGATGCATCGATTCGGTCGCGGAATTCAATCTCCCCCGGTTGGCGATAATGAGCTCGAGAATTTCCGCCTCCGACGACAAGAATTCGAGACTGGGAAAATTTGCTTGATAGGGTGCGACGTCGATGCTCATATTTAAGTCCCTCGTGCAATCGCGTCGGGAACCGCGTGTACGCTGACCATCGTCAACACCGTGTAGGACGCGACGGTCTCGCCTTCTTGATTGGTGATTTCGGTATCCCAACCAACTTCGCCCCAGCCCTTGTCCGCGCGCAGGCTCTTGTGCGCGCAACTCAAGCGGACTTTGATTCGATCTTGCGGCTTGACCGGCTTGACGAACCGGAGATTATCGAGCCCGTAGTTGCCGAGCACCGGTCCATAATCCGGCTCGACGAACAAGCCCGCGGCCGCCGAGATGAGAAAGTATCCGTGTGCCACACGCCCGCCGAACAATGGATTTCGAGCCGCCGCCGTCTCGTCCATGTGCGCATAGAAAGTGTCGCCCGTGAGTGCGGCAAACTGCTCGATGTCTGCGATCGTCACCACGCGCTCGCCGGACTGAACGGTATCTCCGAGCTCGAGTTCATTGAACGGTATGCGAAACGGGTGGACGCCCGGGTCGCGAAGCCGGCTTCCCCGCACCCAGCGGCCTCCCGTTACGGTAACGGTTTCCGGGGAACCCTGTACGGCCGTGCGTTGCATGTAATGCAGCACACCGCGGATGCCACCCATCTCCTCGCCTCCGCCCGCGCGTCCCGGACCACCATGCACGAGCGGCGCGAGCGGTGAGCCATGACCGGTCGACTCTTTGGCACAGCCGCGGTTCACGACCAATACCCGGCCGTGGTAAGGCGCGAGACCCAGCACCAATCGAGCGGCCAAGGAGTCATCGGCTGAAAATACCGAGGCCACGAGACTACCTCCGCCGCGTCGCGCCAGCGCGATCGCATCCTCCATATCCTCGTACGGCAACACGGTCGCGACGGGTCCAAACGCCTCGACCTCGTGAACCGCGCGCGCGGCATGGGGGTCGCGGCATAGCAAGAGTAGCGGCCCGACGAATGCACCTCGCTCGCGGTCCGCGTGGCTGATTTCGAAATGATCGATGCTACCGCTCACGATCGTGGCTTCGTGCCGCAACTCCGCGACGCGAGCGAGCACGTCGGCGCGCTGCGGCATGCTGACCAACGGGCCCATGCGTACGCCCTCGACGCGGGGATCTCCGACCGTGACCTTCTGTAGCGCCGCCTGCAACGCCGCAACGACATCGTCCGTGACGGCCTTGGGCACGAGAGCCCGCCGGATCGCCGTGCATTTCTGCCCCGCTTTGACGGTCATTTCGCGGGCCACTTCTTTGACGTATAGCTCGAACTCCGGTGATCCCGGCGCCGCGTCAGATGCCAAAATGCTGCAATTCAGCGAATCGGTTTCTGCAATGAACGGTACGGCGTGACGCACGATCCTGGGATGCACCCTCAAGCGCGCCGCCGTATCCGCCGAACCGGTAAAGGCGACGCTATCCTGACACGTCAGATGATCGAACAGGTCGCCGACGCTTCCGCAGACGAGTTGCATCGCGCCTTCGGGCAGTATCTTCGATTCGATGATCCGGCGCGCAACGAGCTCGGTCAGGTAGGCGGTCGTGGTTGCGGGCTTAACGATGACCGGCATTCCGGCGAGGATCGTTGGGGCCAATTTCTCCAGCATGCCCCAGACCGGGAAATTGAACGCGTTGATGTGTACGGCCGCGCCTTCGCGGGAGACGTAAATATGCTGCCCGACGAAGCTGCCGCCTTTGGAGAGTCCTTCGACCGCCCCGTCGAGGTAGACACGGCTGTTCGGCAGTTCGCGTGAGGCCTTGCTCGCGAATCCGAATATAGTGCCGATACCGCCATCGATATCGATCCACGAGTCGCTCATTGTCGCGCCCGTTCGGTAGGACAGGTCGTAGAACTCCCCTTTCAATGCGCCAAGATGTTTGGCGATCGCCTTGAGCAGGCTTGCGCGCTCGTGAAACGTCAATTGCCGAAGCGCGGGGCCGCCGACCTGCCGCGCATGCGCGAGCACTTTTGCAAAATCGATGCCGGATGAGGAGGCCTCGGCGATGAGCTCCCCCGTCGTCGCATCGCGCAAGGCCACGCCGTGCTCGCGCCCGCTTTGCCACTTGCCGACCACATAGCTTTCCAACTTCATGCATTTCCCCTTAAGCCGAGGACGTCAGCCGGCCCCAGGCGCCAAACGTCGTGCCCTTGGCCACTAGTTCGATGAGCAGCGGCGATGGCACCCAGTAGCGTTTGCCGTGGATCCCGGCAAATTGATGGATACCGGCGAGCACGGTCGATAGACCAATGGAATCGGCATAAAACAGAGGTCCCCCGCGGTAGCGCGGAAACCCGTAGCCATTGCACCAGATTGCGTCGATGTCGCCCGATGAACGCGCAATGCCGTCGGAGAGTATCTGCGCACCTTCATTGATGAGAGCAAATAGGCAACGGTCTCTGATCTCATCCGCGGCGATCTCGCGGCGCTTGACTCCAAGACGAATCGCCTCCGCCTCGATCATGGCTTCCACTTCCGGCGCACGACTGGGGCGCCGCGCTCCTTCCGAATAGGCGAACGCGCCGGCGCGCGTCTTTTGTCCCAGGCGGCCCGATTCGACCAGCAGATCGGCGACACGGTAGTAGCGGGGGTCGTCCGGCAAATCTTTGCGCTCGCGACGCACACGGTAGCCGACATCGAGTCCCGCCAGATCGCCGACCGCGTTCGGTCCCATGGCCATGCCAAAGCGTTCCAAGACTGCGTCTACCTGCGTGGGGGTAGCGCCTTCGAGCATCAACAGCTGATTTTCGCGGCCGTAGGCATACAGCATTCGATTACCGACGAATCCGAAGCAATTACCGACGACGATTCCCAGCTTGCCCGTGCGCTTCGTGACTTCTTGGACCGTCGCAATCACATCGAGAGCCGTGGCCCGTCCGCGGACGATCTCGACCAGACGCATGACATTCGCGGGACTGAAGAAATGCATGCCGAGTACGTCGCTTGGCCGGCCGGACGCCGCAGCAATCGCGTCGATGTCGAGCGTCGAGGTATTCGAGGCCAATACCGCACCCGGCCGGCAAATCCTCCCGAGCGCGGCAAACACTTGCTGCTTGACGGCCAGATTCTCAAAAACCGCCTCAATCACGAGATCGACATCGGCAAGCGCCTCGATCCGATCACCGCTCGCTACACGGTCCAACACTATTGCCGCCGCCGATCGATCCAGCCGTCCCTTCGTGACCGAACCCTCGAGCGTGGAGCGCAGACGTTCCATGCCCGCCGCCAGCGCCGCGCCGTTGGAATCAACGAGCAAAACGCCGTATCCGGCCGTTGCCAAACTGATTGCGATACCCGAGCCCATCGTACCCGCGCCGAGTACCCCCACCGTGGAAACCGGGCGCGGCTGCGATGCCTGGCGCATGCCGCGTTCCGCAAAGAACAGGTGCCGCAATGCGCGCGAGGAATTCGAGCGTAGGCACTCCTCAAAACGCAATCGCCCCAACGCGAGCCCGGCATCGAACGGCAAGTTCAGCGAGGCCACTACGCATTCGATGATCGCCTCCCGCGACTCAACACCGGGGAACTTGCGCGCCGCGATCGTTCGTTGCTCCTCGACACTGTCCTGGGTCGGGGCTCCCCCGACGACGCTCAAATCGCATACTCGGCGCGCAAGGATGCCCGACGCGCCGCTCTCTCGGGCCGCTTGCAGCGCGCTCGGCAACAGCGCCGACTCATCGCAAACGCGATCGACGATGCGGAGCGCGAGCGCCCGCTCGCAAGAAATCGGATCGCCGGAGAGCATCAGTTTCAAGCTCTCGAGCACGCCAATGAGTCTCGGCAAGCGTTGCGTGCCGCCGGAACCCGGCAACAGACCCAGCCGAATCTCCGGCATGCCGAAGCTCGCCGTCGTTGCGGCGACTCGGGTGTGACAAGCCAGCGCCAATTCGAAGCCTTCGCCGAGCACCGAACCGTGCATCGCGGCAATGATCGGCTTCGTGCAGGCTTCGATACGCCTTAGAACGTCGTTGAGCAGCGGTGAGCGCGCCTCTTGATCGAATTCTAGGGATTCGGCGCCAGCCACGAAATGCGCGCCGGTGCCGCGGATGACCACCGCCTGAACGTCCGGCTTCTGTTCGGCGGCTAGGACGGCCTCCAGGAGCGCGCTTCGCACGGGCTGCGAGATCGCGTTGACGGGTGGATTGTCGATCGTGAGTACGACGATGGCGCCCTGTCGCTCGCTCGTTATCGACGCCGCATTGATACGCTGATCGCTCATCGAGTGCGTTCGATGACCATCGCGATTCCTTGCCCCACGCCGATGCACATCGTGCAGAGTGCTCGACGACCGCCCCCACGTTCGAGCTGATTCAACGCGGTCGTCACGAGTCTCGCCCCGCTCGCCCCCAACGGGTGACCGAGCGCGATGGCGCCGCCCAGCGCGTTGACGTTCGCGGCGTCATCGGCGAGCCCGAGGCCCCTCAGTACCGCCAGCGACTGAGATGCGAACGCCTCGTTGAGTTCGATGATATCGAAGTCCGTGATCGCCAAGCGCAGCCGGTCCATCAATTTGTGGGTCGCCGCAATCGGTCCCATACCCATGATCCGCGGCTCCACGCCGGCAACCGCGGTACCGAGCACTTTCGCGCGCGGCTTGAGCGCGTAGCGCGCGACGGCTTCGGCGCTCGCGAGCAGCAATGCGCAGGCGCCGTCGTTGACGCCCGACGAATTGCCGGCGGTCACGGTTCCACCCGCGCGAAACGGCGTCGGCAATTGCGCCAAAGCTGCGAGGCTCGTCTCGCGTGGATGTTCGTCGGCGCGAACCACGTTGACCGGTCCTTTTTTGGCGGCTATCGTCACCGCAACGATTTCGGCGTCGAAAAGACCGGCGGCTTGAGCCGCCAATGCCCGCTGCTGACTTCGAAGCGCGAAAGCATCCTGATCCCCGCGCGATACTTGAAACTCGGCAGC
>Ga0181538_10002432_pt1 | contig 19382 bp, 17 predicted proteins | sample PEATcosm2014_Bin_40_FD_119773 | JGI IMG/M metagenome (GOLD analysis project Ga0181538, IMG submission 119773) | Peatland microbial communities from MTU Mesocosm Facility, Houghton, MI, USA - PEATcosm2014_Bin23_30_metaG | ecosystem: Environmental > Terrestrial > Soil > Wetlands > Peat | place...
CGCTGGCAGCAGAAGCGGGATCGTGAAATGGAGGACTTAGGCCAGCAAAATTTATTTGCTCATTAAGCAGACCCCTTTTAGGGGTCCAATTAAAGCCACGGCCTATGGCCGTGGTCTTTTACTATATTCACGGTTTCATTTGAATCGTGTTCTTCAGTTTTAGGCGCTGTATCATTATTTTTGGAATGTCTCTTATGTTTACGTTTTTTCTTATAGCAAAGATCACCCGCCTGCATTAACGCATCTTTCGAAAGGACATCTCTTATAGAATTAAAAACATCTTCAATATCCAAGCGGAACTCGCAATTTCTATTCAGCTCCCTACGCAAAACAGTCAGGACCGGTTCACTAACAAGAGTTTTAATTAAGGAGGTGGGAGATAACACTTTTTTTTGAGAGAGAAAAGTTTCATGTTCTTCGTTTAAAATTCCTTCTTTAGAAATCAGTTTCAAAAAAGACCAGATTTTATCCGGATTGTTAATTTCTTCAACTAAGTTAAAATTAAAAACTAAATCGTGAGCTATCCCTTCCTGTTCTGCAAAGAGAAGGTGATATAATTGCCAATCGAATCCATTAGTTAATAAAACCCAGTTGATTCCCCCTCGTGATGCGTAATTTTCTGCCTGCTCAATATCTTTATCTTTTAAAGTCTTATGAGACGCTGATTTTGCTTCTACAATATATTCAATTTCTCCATCTATTTTTACACAAAAATCACAATATCTATCCCTTATTGAAACTTCCTTTGAAATTTCCCCATGCAGCGGGTCGTAATTCAAAATGTCTTCAAACATTTTTATTAATAATAATACCGTATCCGCTTCATTAGCGTTTCGTTCTCTGGCGTCTTTGAAAAGATTAGCATATTGGGTTAGTTTGGGTGTCATTTTGTGTCCGGTCATGCAACCCTCCTTTGTTCGATTGGATTTTCTTATATACTTTTTCCTTTTTCCATCATGTGGTTGAGATCAAGATCGGCATATAATAAAAAAGACGCGAACTCCAAGTTTGCGTCTCTCTCGTGGCACTGACACATGCCTACTCAGAAACACAAGACAAGAAGCCGCGCCCGTTTGGGTGCGCTCCCGTCAGTGTCGTCTCTGAGTGTGAAAAGTGTCAGTTTTCGAGAGAAACGATACTGCGCGTTAACGCAATTTTTTATTCAGTATTTTTGCCTTCGATAAAAATCCCTTTTTGTTTTTCTTTCACCTGTTCGCTATCAATATAATTATCGTTCAAGAATTGAGGAAAGCTTTTTTTGAATCCGCCCGGCAGGCGTCTCTGCAAGATCGACTTCAGCATCTATCGCTTTCCGTTTGCCTTTCCAAATCCCATTTTCTTCTCTTTTGCCGGTGAATATTCTTTTCCTGGCAGTTGCGGAGGCGTCTCCGGCTCCGGCTGCAAAATGCTTTTCAACGCGTCGAAGCCGATTTGTATTTGCCGGTCGATGTTATCCAGGCGTTTTTCGTGATGTTCAATCGTCTTTCTCAAGTCGGTATTGTCCGCAATAAGGTTACGTATTCGGACAAAGGCCCGCATGATCTGAATGTTGACCTGAATGGCACGCGCCGAATTTAGTACGGTCGAAAGCATTGCTACGCCGTTTTCAGTGAAAGCATAGGGAAAATAACGGCGACCGCCACGCCCGATGTTTGAGGTCACAAATTGTGACCTCAAAGCTTCTGTCTCTTCAGGCGTAAGTTGGAACATGAAATCATCCGGGAAGCGTTCAATATTCCTTTTCACGGCCTGATTGAGGACTTTCGTTTCGACTTTGTACAACTCCGACAGGTTGCGGTCGAGCATGACCTTTTTCCCGCGAATGACATGGATCTTGTTTTCAATCACTTCCTGAGCGACTATTTCCGCCATGATGATTCCTTTCCGATTGATTATAAATAGTTTTCGCCGTGTTTCACATGGTCAAATTCATTCTAAAAACACCCGAAAATGAAGCTTGATATCTTTGCCGCCCCCCGGTCCAGTTCCTTCCTTCCCCGCTAAACGACCGCCTTAAAGCCTGCATTCCGGCCCCCTGTCTTCCCTCCCGTCAGTCCTTTGCCGCTTCCGGCTTCCTACGCACCCCGTAGAGCGCCAGGTTTAAAAATTTGATTGGCTTGTGCTCGGAAAAGGTTTGAAAAAGTCTACGGCTGAAGTGTACGGATTTTGAGGGTATTTCAGCGTACTAAAAGAGGGGTGACAGAGCTTAAGGGGATTAAAATAAATAAGCCCCGAAAACTTTGATTTTATTGGTTTCCAGAGCCTTTATGATAGCGGGCTGGACGAGGCTCGAACTCGCGACCTCCGGCTTGACAGGCCGATGGGCTTCCTAACACTATAGCCAAATCTTTATGGCCATAGAAGTCATTTCCCTTGCTCTTCCTCCTCCGCCCACCCATTCCATTCCGGTTGCTTGACCCGCTCCAGGAGGGCGCTATCGATAACCCAATCGATCAACCCGCCATCCAATAACGTCGCAAGTTTTTCAGGCCAGTTGGTCTTTATTTCCGACAAAATGTCCGGATCGAGTTTCGCCATGTAAAATGATTTAACATTATTGATGCCGGCGCCGTCAAAGTCGGCGCCCTCGAGGTTTGCTAACGCAAAGTTGGCTCCCGAAAGATTGGCCCCCTCAAGGTGGGCTCCCCGAAGGGTCGCTCCCCGAAGGTCGGCTTCCGAAAGGTCGGCTTTCTCGAGGTGGACCAGCACAAGGTTGGCGCCGCGAAGGTCGGCGCCGGAAAGGAAGGCTTCCCACAGGTCGGCTCTCAGAAAGTCGGCTTTTTCAAGTTGAGCGCGCGCAAGGTCGGCCAACCGGAGATTGGATCCCGCAAGGTTGGCTCCCCGAAGGTTGGCTCTCGCGAGGAAGGCGCCCCGAAGGTTTGTTTCCCCGAGGAGCGCTCCCGCAAGGTCGGCGCCCGTAAGGTTGGCGCAGCACAGGCTGGCGCCCGCGAGGTTGGCATCCATGAGGCAGGCCCCCGCAAGGTCGGCTCCCCGAAGGTTGGCTCCCTCAAGGATGGCGCCCTTGAGGTCAGGGGTAACAGTGGTATTTTCTTCTCTCCATTTATTCCAATTCCGTACTCCTGATTTAAGTATGTCAATATGATTGTGCGAATCCAGCATGAAAATTTTCCTCTCTTGCCACTCGTTCGAGTTCGCCGAAAGCGGCCTGATTCTTTCAATCTAATAAATCCTCAGCCCACATTGCAACCTCAACGAGCGCTGATTACCTCGATTTGTTCCCCTCGGCCCGCCCGTTTCAATCCGGTTTCTTGATCTGCTCTAGAAGCGTCGCGTCGATAATCCAGTCCTCTTTTGCGGCATCCCAGATCGTCGCGAGTTTTTCAGGCCATTTTGCTTTTATTTCGTCCAGAATGCCGGTATCAAGTTTCGCTTTGTAAAAGCTTATCACCTTGTCGAGGTCAACGCTGTCAAGGTGGGCTCCCCGGAGGTCGGCCTCCCGCAGATCGGCGCGGTCAAGGTCGGCGCCATAAAGGGTGGCTTGCCAGAGGCGAACTCCGGCGAGGTGGGCGCCCGCGAGGTGGGCATCCCCGAGGAAGGCTCCGCCGAGGGTGGCGCCTTCAAGGTGTGCGCCCCCAAGAAAAATTCCCGAAAGGTTGGCTGCCAGGAGGTTGGTTTTCCGCAGGTCGGCGCTGTCAAGGCGGGCGCTCTCGAGGTCCGCTTCCCGCAGGTTTGCTCCGCGAAGATCGGCTTTCCGCAGGTCGGCGCTGTCAAGGTCAGCCCCCTGGAGGTCGGCGCCCCGGAGGTTCGCGCTGTCAAGGCGGGCGCCTTCAAGGTTGGCATTCCAGAGGTCGGCCCCCTCAAGATTGGCTCCCTCGAGGCGGGCGCCCCCAAGGTTGGCATACCGCAGATTGGCTCCCCGAAGATCGGCTTTCCGGAGATCGGCGCTATCAAGGCGGGCTTTCCGAAGGTTCGGTATGACTTTTAAATTTTCTTCCCTCCATCTATTCCAATTTCCCACTCCGGATTTCAGCGTTGCGATCTGCCGGCTGCCGGCGCATCCGATCGTTATCGCAAGCAACAACGGAACAGCGATGACACTTTTGCAGCCGATTTTACGGCCCCGTGGGTTTTTGCGAGTTTTTATTGCCATGGAACTCTTTCTTCAGAACGGATGGAACAAAAAGGTTGCACGAACAGGCGCGTTCCGTTTTCTCAAAATAACTTCCTTCAAGCATTAATGCAAAGCCTGCATTCGTAAAAAATGGCTGGAAATAGTTGATCGTCCCGGTCCTGCCATTATTCGGATTCGGGGAGCCCAGGGAGCGTACTCGACGATGAAGCGATTGTGGGAGGGGAAGGCCGATCGGGAATTGGACTATGTTTCAAGCATGATTTTTTTAGTTACCCGAAATAGCGCCTTGTTTATGCGTTTTCCGGATAGTATCTTAATTTCTTAATAGAAGGAGCGGTTACTTGAGTATGACATATCGTCGTGCGGCCAGGAACCGTAGTAGGATTCCGGGGATAATGCCATGAAAACAGCGCTCCTGAGGGCTGTCATTCTAGTCGGTATGGGCGTCGGTTTCGCCTTTGGACAGAATTGGCCGCTTGTATGGGCTGATTCGTTCAAATATCAAGGGCATGTCGATACCGCCAAATGGCATTTTGATACCGGTAGGGGACCGAATAATGACGGTTGGGGAAATGGAGAGCTTCAGTATTACACAAATAGTGAAGCAAATGCAATTGTTAATAATGGACTGGAAATTATCGCAATTCCGAAAGATACCGCCGGCGGGTATTTTACTTCGGCGCGTTTGACGACGAAAAATAAGATGGCTTTCAAATACGGCAGGATCGACGCACGGATTAAATTCCCCAAGGGTAAGGGCGTCTGGCCGTGCCTGTGGATGCTTGGGAACTCATACCCTGACACGGTATGGCCTCATTGCGGGGAAGTTGATATTGCGGAAATGATGGATGCTACCGGCGGAATAGAAGACAATATCATTTCCTCGACAGCGCATTGGTATTGGGGACCTATTTGTGGAGATAGTTGTGCATATTCATTGTCGTATCAAGACAGCGTTCCATTAGCCGATGCTTATCACGTATACTCATTAACGTGGAACAGCATGTACCTTACCACTTTCATTGACGGAGATACAATATGGAATATGGCTATTTCTAACACCAATCCTCAGATGGCGGTATTTAATAATCCTTATTTTATCTTGTTGAATTTTGCCGTTGGAGGGCGTCCATTGTATCTCACTGATTCAAGCCAAGTTACTGCTTCAATGCCCGAAACATTATTTGTGGACTATATTCGGGTTTACAGTAGCGGCGTCGGTGTGCTACCGATGAACAATAATCATAGGCTTGATGCCTTCGGCTTAAAAATTATATCCACCACTGAAAATCACTTGACGGCATCCTTCAACCTGCCTTACACAATCAATCAGGTTTCTATCAGCATGTATAATCTTTCCGGCAGACGCATCCTGATGCATAATTATTGTTTCACCGGTGGCGGGAACAGGTACGTCAATCTTCCCTTTGCATCCAATCTTATTTCGCAAGGCGCCTGTATTTTTGAACTGAAGATTAATGAAGCGTCCGAAAGAAAGATCATAACCACACAATGATAATGTTTTGAAAGTGTAATCTTCTTCACTGCCGGGTAAGAGGGTGAAGAATAGAGGGTAAAAAACTTACCGGGCGCACACAACCCGGAAACCGACGATGGGGTACCTGACGTCCGGAAAGAGGTACGGGGAGATATTGCGGTACGCCGAGCAGAGATCGTAGGCGTAGGCGACACCGTACATGTTACCCCACGAGCCCCCGCGCACCACGCGGGCAGTGCCGCTCGCAGGCCCCGTCGGATCAATCTGGCTGGTCGCGCTGTAATTACCGTAAAAGTCATTGCACCACTCCCATACATTCCCGCTCATGTCGTACAATCCCCAGGCGTTGGGCTTCTTCGTCGCCACCGGCTGCGTGCTGTTTGGTGAATTATGAAACCACACCGCATTGCTATCCATGGCCAACGTATCCGCAGTCGTCGCCGGCGGGTAGTTCCTCCCCCAGTAATAGTCGGTCGTGGTCCCGGCGCGGCAGGCATACTCCCACTCCGCTTCGGTCGGCAAACGGTAGCCGTTTTTTGTATAGTCAATCACCAGCGACGTCGACGTATCCATGAGCCCGCTATAGCTGTAAACCGTATCCTTGCCCGCCAGCTTGCTGAGCGCGTTGCAGAACCGCGCGGCATCGTACCACGATACCTGCTCCACCGGCCACGCCTTGCCCGAATCGAAACAGGCGGGATTCGTATCCATGACGGCCTGGTACAGCTCCTGCGTCACCAGTGTCCGCGACATGGCGAATGCCCCGAGCGTCACCGTATGCACGGGGATGGAATAGATATCCGCATCGGTATCGCCCATTTGGAAGGTTCCGGCAAGTATGTTGTTCATGACGGGGAGTATGGGTGCGCTATTTTGCGGCCCGGTCGTGCTCTTACCGCACCCCGGTAGCAGCAGCATTGTAAGCGCCACGAAGTAAACAGCGAAGCTTTTTCTCATATGAACCGCGGACACCCGGCGAGCTTGAAGATTTTTTTGGCGGACAAGGCCCGTGCCAAGACGAAGCCCCGGCACGGGTTTGGGGTCTTTATGTTTAAAGCCTATATATCGGTAAGCCCTACCGTATAGTATTCAATTGCCCGTAATATTCCCGGTCCTTGATTTTCAGGCGTACCGTGTATAAACCAGGCGCAACGCCCGCGCCATCGCCATTCCTGCCGTTCCATCGTATGGCATGGCTGCCCTGCGACAAGGTCTGGTCGATCAGCTTTCCCACGCAATGGCCGTTGAGCGTGTAAATAGACAACGTGACCGGCGAGGTCTCGGCGCAATAAAATTTAATGGTCGAATTGCTGATCGAAAAGTTCTGCACGGAGGTCGACCGGGCAACGGGCTGTCTGACGGCAACGGGCACGGTTTCAACCGGCGGGGCCACATGGTACGCATTGAACATCAGATTTCCCGACGGGTTTCTTACCTCAGGAACCATCGATGTCATCATGGGAGGGCCCCATGTGCTCGAATAGATCCACCCTGTCCAGCTCATTCCCCTGAGTTGACAATAATCGATAAGCTCCGTTCCATACCCTGCGGAATCCGCCGCTGACGTGAAGCCCCATTCGGTAGCCATAACGGGGGCGACGCCGCTCGTGTCTATATAACCGAATACCTGATCCCACGTGGATTGGCCGTTGGTTCCATAATCGTCCGAATAAGGGTGCCATGAATAAACCACCTTATTGTAATTGAATTTTGCCGTTTGTATGGGAGCCTGCTGGCACCAATTCGCCGTACCGGCGACAATGACTTTGGAAACGGGGTTATATTTCACGATCGTATCGATGATCTGGTTCGCCATGGGCACCCACGTGGTCCAGGCCACGTCATGCGGTTCATTGAATATCTCCCAGAGCAAATTATCCTGGTTTTTGTAGCGATTGGCCATGATGCTCCATGCGGCAAGGGTAGAGCTGAAATTACCCGCCGTGTTGCCCTGACCCCCTTCATGCCACCCATCAAAAAGAACGTAGATATGATTTTCTTCGCACCATTTTACAATACTGTCCGCGGCGGCAATGTAAGCGGCATTCGCGGAATTTATGGCGATATTGCCGACAGTCCAGCAGATGGTCCTCGGGCAATTGCAATCGCTGGTAAGGAGCGGAAGCCGGAGAACGGTAATGCCCCAATCATTTCTAAAATGCTTGATCACTGAATCGGTGATGGCGGGAGTCTCGCCATACGCGCCCATTATGGCAAAACCTTTGAGCTGCACGACATATCCGTTGGCATTAACGATCTTTGCGCCCTGAACATCCAATGGCGGGGCCCAATAAATACTGTCGTAGCTGACCGCAGCCACTGCCGATAGACAAAATCCGCACATCAGAACGACTACCGCGATAGACTTTCGAAAAGGCATTTTCCACCCCCCGTGAAATAATTGAGACAATATGGAAAGGAGCTTTCAGTGATCAACCCTAATATTCTCCTAATACTTTCAATATAATTGATTTTTTTAATAATGCAAATCGTATCCTCGAAGAGCACCGCGCGAAAGCGGACTCGTTCTCTGCCGCTCTTCATGCTACGGTTGAAGAGCAGCGGTATTGCCCCAGTTTAATCATAGCGTTACGGCATCACCGGGGTGAAGCGTCGCCTTCGCCTTCGCGATAATAATCCTCCCAGAACCCCTTGCGGAGAATAATCTCCCCGCCTGCCCAGGTCAGCGTTCCCTTGTTCTTCAGTTTGAGCAGGATGCGCGAAAGCGTCTCCGGCGTCATATCGATGGCGGCGGCGAGAAGTTTTTTAGAGATGCCGGGCGTGATTCGCTCTTGACGACCGTAGTGCTGCCGCAGGTAGTGGAAGAGCTTATCCGCCGCGTCCATGGTGACAAGCGACCGCAACCGCTCCGTGAGATAGCGTTGTTTGCGGAGCAGCATGACAATGAACTCACTGCGGAAATCCGCATTTTCCAGGAGGCCGATGAATCGTCGCCGGGGAAACAGGTAGACGAGCGAAGCCCGGACCGCCGTCGCGGTAACGGGATACCGGTCCGCCTCGAAAAGAATGACCTCGGCGAAAATCTCTCCGATTTTGACGGATTTTATGATGACGCTTTTATCGCCGTTACCGCTGGATTTTGAGAGTTGAATGCCCCCCGAGGCGAGCAGACAGATCTCCTCTCCCTTCTCCCCTTCCAGGAAGAGCGTCTCATTCCTTTTCAGTTCACGGGGAATGGCGATTTCCTCGATGCGTTGTTTGCCGCGATCGGACAGAGCGCCAAACAGATCGGTGGTAGTGAGCAATGCGTGCAGATTCATGACGGTGGTTAATAATATCGGTCGCTGCCGCATGCAGAAGCAACCCTGAATGAGCAATTCAATCGTGGAAATCTGCTTTATATCGCGATTACTTGATTCTCATCAAGGCCCAGGGGCGGAAATCATGCGATATTTATACGTGAAAACCAGGAGGGAGTAACCATGGAGCGGAACATCATCACCATCGATCAGGAAAAATGCACCGGGTGCGGCCTCTGCATCCCCAACTGCCCGGAAGGGGCCATCCAGATCATTGACCGCAAGGCGCGGCTCGTGAGCGATCTCATGTGCGATGGTCTTGGCGCATGTCTTGGTCATTGCCCTGAAGGGGCCATCACTATTGGAAAACGTGAAGCCGGAGCATATGACGAAGGAAGGGTTAAGGCCACTATCGTGAAGCAAGGCGCCGCGACCATTGCCGCGCATGCGTTGCCAACGCCGCAGAAACCGGATGCGCTCGCGTACCAGGGGTGCCCCGGCGCGCGTACCATGACATTGAGGAAACAGGAAACGGCTCCGGACGACTCCCGCGGAGCGCGGTCGTCCCGGCTCGCCCACTGGCCGGTACAGATGCATCTGGTATCGCCTCGCTCGCCACACTTTTACAAGGCGGACTTCGTGCTGGCGGCCGACTGCACCGCCTTTGCTATGGGGGATTTTCACGATTCGTTCCTTAATGGCAAGACGCTCGGCATCGCCTGTCCGAAGTTCGACGATGGCCGCGAGAGGTATGTCGAAAAAATCCGCGCGCTCATCGATGAGGCGCGAATCGCCACGTTGACGGTCGTGGTCATGCAGGCGCCATGCTGCCGGGAGTTGCTCCTGCTTGCCCGTGACGCGGCGGCGCGGGCCGGGCGCACGGTGCCCATAGAGTGCGTTACTGTGGGTATGACGGGGGAGATTTCGGGCCGGGAGCGGATGGAAACGGCGAATGCCGACGCGTGATTGCATTTGCCCGTATCATTAGATAATTTTAGCAGGATGAAGAGTGCTGCCATTCTCCCATGGAGGCGACTATGAAGGCGATTGTCGACAAAAATACCTGTATCGGCTGCGGGCTTTGCGCTTCGGACTGCTCCGCGGTATTCTCAATGACCGATGATAATATCGCGGTGGTCATCGCCGACCCGGTTCCCGCTGAACACAAGGAAGCGGCGCGACTCGCCGCGGAGAATTGCCCGGTCGCGGCGATCACCATTACCAACTAAAAAGAGACGGCCTTTGAACTTTCCACAAATCGCGGCTAATGTCTGGAAGCTCGGAGTCACGGATTGGGATCGCCGCCTTTTTGATTCCCTGATTCCGCTTCCGGACGGCACCAGCTATAACGCGTACCTCGTGCGCGGCAGCGAGAAGACCGTCCTGCTCGATACCGTCGATACGGCAATGCCGGACAAGCTGCTCGAACAGCTTCGCGAGGTCGGATCGATCGACTACATCGTCGTACACCATGCCGAGCAGGACCACTCCGGCGCGCTGTCGGCCGTGCTGGCAAACTACCCCGCCGCGATCGCGCTCTGTTCGAACAAGTGCAAACCGATGCTCGCGGACCATCTGGGTCTCGATGAAAAAAGAATCAGGGCGGTCGCGGATGACGAGACGGTATCGCTCGGCGATAAAACCCTCGAATTCGTCTATACGCCGTGGGTGCACTGGCCGGAAACCATGTCTACCTGGCTTCCCGAGGACCGCATCCTTTTCTCATGCGACTTCTTCGGCTCGCATATGGCGACGACCGATGTCTTTGCCGACGACAGGGCGCGCGTGTACGAGGCCGCCAAGCGCTACTACGCCGAGATCATGATGCCGTTCCGCCCGGCCGTGCGCGGCAACATCGCAAAAATCGATACGCTGGACGTCGCGCTCATCGCTCCGAGCCATGGCCCGGTCTACCGGGAACCGAAGTTCATCATCGCAGCCTATAAGGACTGGACTTCCGAAACGCCGAAAAACGAGGTCGTGCTTCCCTACGTCTCGATGCATGGCAGCACCAGGAAAATGGTCGAACATCTGGTACAGGCGCTCTCGCGGCGCGGGGTGACGGTCTATCAATTCGACCTCAGCGTCACGGATATCGGCAGGCTTGCCATCACGCTGGTCGATGCCGCAACCGTGGTCCTCGGCACTCCCACCGTCCATGTCGGCCCGCATCCCCTGATCTTTTACGCATCGCATCTGGCGAATGCCTTGCGGCCGAAGGTGAAATACGCCTCGATCATCGGCTCATACGGCTGGGCGAGCAAGGCGGTGGAGCATATCGCCGCGCTCATCCCGAACCTGAAGGTGGAGGTGCTGGACCCGGTGCTTTGCAAGGGATTGCCGCGCGAGCCCGATTTCGCGGCGCTCGACAGACTCGCTTCGTCCATTGCTCTAAGGCATGCAACTCTCGCCGAATCCCCTTGATCTTCAGTACCCGCATCCTTCATCGATCCGCCGGCTCTTAATCGCGACGGCATCCTGATTTTTCGGCATACCGTTTAAAAAAAGTATTTTACCACCATGCACATTGCATCGTTCACCCTCGATTCATCCCGTTTTCCGGAGAGCGCCGTCTATCCCTTCAATCTGCCGATCTTCCGGAATACGGGGCGCATCGATTTCAGGACCAATGTCACCTTCTTTGCCGGCGAGAACGGGAGCGGCAAATCCACGCTCCTCAAGGCCATCACCAGACGGTGCGGGATTTACATCTGGACCGAAAACTGCTGGTCCCGCCCTTACCAAAGACCAGGAACTGCTTATGGAAATTCGTAACCTCTTGAAAAAATAGAAAGCTCTACAAAACAAGATCCCGGCGCGGAGACTACGATGGCGGAAAAAAGATCGATCAATGTGCAAAAAGCAAAAAAAGCGATCATCGATGTCGGCATGAAATGCTGGCAGAAGGGGTGGGTCGCTTCGAACGACGGCAATATTTCCTACCGGATCGGCGAGAACGAAATTCTCTGCACCCCGACGTGCGTTTCGAAGGGCATGCTTACCATGAACAACCTCTGCACGGTCGACATGGACGGAAAGCTCATCCATCCCTCTGATTACCTTCCGTCCAGCGAATTGAAGATGCACCTCCGGGTGTTCAGGGAACGTCCCGATGTCGGCAGCGTCTTCCATGCACACCCGCCCTATGCGACCGCGCACGCCGTTGCGGGCATCCCCCTGACCGAATGCATCATGCCGGAGATCGTCATCGGCCTGGGATCCATTCCCCTTGTTCCCTACGGCACCCCTTCGACCGAGGAGATTCCCGACCGGTTGACGCCGTTTGTCAAAGACTACGACGCATGGCTTCTGGAAAGTCACGGCGCGCTGACGGCGGGCGCTGATCCGTATCACTCCTATTTTCGCATGGAATCGCTTGAACTCTATGCCCAGGTGCTTTTTATCGCGAAAAGCCTGGGCGCGATCAAGGTCCTCGACCCGGAAAAAGTGCGATCGCTGATTCCCCTGCGGAAACGATTCGGGGTGGAGAATAAAGACAATATCCCCCGCTGATTCACGTTGCCAACTATCGGCGTTCAGTAACCGCCGGGTTGCACCCGCACGATATACACGCCGCCCGCCATGCCGAAATCCCGGCGCAGGTCTATCATGTTTTTGTCAATCTGTTTCTGCAGTAACAGATGTCCGGCAAGGTCGTACACGGCAACGATCCTGCTCCTGCCTTCGAAGGAGGGATCAAGATAGACGCGGCCGGTTGCGGTTTTCATGACCGCCTGGCCCGCCTGGGAAGGACGTTGCATGGTCTGCCGAATCACTCCGGTGGTCGCCGGGGCGCCGCCGCCGACCGCCAGCTCGCCGATAACCGCCGAGGTCCCGCCGTAAACCGAATCGATTTCAAGCCTTACGAATTTCGCGCTGGTTGCCGCAAAGGAGACTTTTTTTGCCCACCGGGTCGCCGCCCAGGTTCCGAAGGTTCCGCCCCCTATGGCCGCGCCGGAGGTTATCTGATTATAGGTAAGGCTGTCGGTGCTGGTAAAAATTTTGTACTTGAGAATATTGCCGGTCAGAACCGGGCCTGCTGCGGTCGTGTCCCGCCGCGGCAGGTAAAAGAGCATGGAGACATAGTTGTAAACTTTCCCAAGGTCAAGGGTTATCGACTGCGGGAGAGCGCCGGTCGACTGCCAGAGCGTCTGGTTGGGCGTCACAATCATCCGGTCGTTAAACCCGTCGATCGCATTCGCCGGAATTCCACTCGTTGCCGTCGCCGAGACCGGCGTAATCGGCTGCTCGATCATGGGAAGTTGCGGCGGCAGGGGGGGAACCGGGTACGATGCGGCTTTCCATGCCGCGCCGACGGCGGCAAGTCTATTGACAAGTGCCGTATCCATGAGTCCCTGTTCGTTGGGTGGACAGTCGAGTTGGAAGGTCGTGTAGGCCTGGTTGAGCGGAATGAGATGCGTGTTGACGATATCACTGATGGACATCATGGTGGAGCCGCTGGTGACGCTTTGATCCCAGAACCAGTCACCGGTATTCCCGATCGGCGTCGCCTGCACCGCGGCAAAGGTGTTGGCAGGAGGAATCCACAGGCTATAGTCCGATTCTTCGATGAAACACAGGTCGGATTCCCATGGTTCGATCATGCCGGTGGTCTCGACAATCAGGCAATTGGGCTGAAGGGCTTTTACCGCATCCCGTATCGTCTGCCAGGGAACGACCCGGTGTCCCAGCGCCCAGGAATAGCCGTCCAACCAGAAAATCGGAATTTCACCGTAATTGGTGAGCAGTTCGGTAATCTGCCCCGTGACATACGCAAGCTCTTTCGGGGTGACGGTGTCGATCCCGCTGGAAGGGTTGGGGGTTTCGTTGTCGGGGTCCGGGTTGGGTACGCCGTTATTGGGGTCCCATATGGAAAAATACAGCCCCGGCCCGAGGCCGTATGCCCTGAACGAGTCGACATACGCCTTGACAACATCCATATTCGGCTGAGAACTCTGCTGGATCGTATACGGGGTCTCGCCGTTGGGCGGCGTCTGCTTGGTCGGCCAGATGGAAAAACCGTCATGGTGCTTGCACGTCAGGACGCCGTAGGTCATGCCGGCCGCTTTCGCGGCCTTCGCCCACTGCCCGCAATTCAAGTTCGTCGGGTTGAAAAGCATCGGGTTCTGCCTGGTTTCCGCCCACCCCGGGTAATAGGTGTTCATGTTGAAATGGATGAACATGCCAAACCGCTGGTCCACGAAGCGCCGCTGCAGGGAATCGAGCGTCAGCGTCTGGGCCGAAATCGCCGATGTCAGCAGTAGCGACCAAAGCAAACCCGCCGCAAGAATGCTCCATTGCCGTAAAAAAACGTCCGGCTTCTTGTCTGAGTCTTTCATGTAACCCTCCGTTACGCAAAAAATAATTATTCTTCCCGCAATGCCGGTTGAACAACGGCCAATATTCAGTAGCGGCATCGTATCTTACGCCGCGTTTTTTCGAGAAGAACATTCCGCTACGATGAACCAGTGAAGCGGTACTCAATATAGGGACCGAAGATTATTACTGGCCTGCCAAAAACAAACTGGTGATTTAATTATAGTGCAATTCATAGAGAAAATAGTGCATTGAAAAAAATAAATTATCTTTATGTATCCGCCCATTTATATATTATTGACTCCTGCACACCCTTCTTACAGGAATGTGTAGCAGCGTGTAACGTTGTGTATGTCCGCAATATCCGCATTTTAGGGTCAGGAAGAGGTAACGTGGCATAAATACCCTTGGGACGCCCTCACCGTTTCAATTAAAATAGTCATGAGGCGCATTCAAGCAAGGCTATGATTATAATATTATTGGGATGAGAAAGAGGTTCGGTATGAAAGGATTGAAATCCGCCGTATTTTCCGGGGTCATTCTTGGCATAACGGTATCGCCGCTCCGCGCTGTAACAACCGATACCATCAATGGTACGGTAACTGATTCCTTATCCAATCTGCCTGTCGACTCGGTGGCAGTCAGTTCGGGAGGCAGTGCAACGACGACAAAAAACGATGGAACTTTCAGTTTGATTCTTCCGGTCACCCAGATTTCCTGGAAAGCAAAACCGGGGCAGACGCCGGAAGTTATCTGGCATTCCGGCGCCGGTTCCTTTTCCTGGACCGGGTATTCAGGAGCGATTTCCATTCAGGTTAAAAATCTCATGGGGTCTATCGTGGCGCGATATGTTTCGGGAAACGGCAATAAAAATTCACGTTATTCGCCTGCGAAGTTGCCGACGGGCATGTATTTTGTCGAAATTAAGACCTCTGACCGTACTGATACGTATAAATTATTGAATCTCACCTCCATGGAGAGCACTTCAACTATCTTGATGGCTCAAACTACCGGAGGGTATTCAGCAGCCTTTTCATCATCAGCGGCGACGAGCGCGCCTTATTCTTTACTGTTCAAAAAGGTCATGTATGTAAGTTCGACGGTGAATGTTCCGGCAGGAACTCAAAAAAGTCTCGCCGTCCAACTAAGTCTCGTGGATACCATTATAACCCTTTTCGACGGGAAAACCCTTAATGGCTGGCATGACTCTCCTGCTAATACCTGGACAGTTAACGCGCCGGATAGTTCGCTTGAAGAGACCGGCCTGTACCGGGGATTTCTTTTTACGGCGAATAAATACTTTTACTATCGTGTTATATACAGTGTCAGGCAATTAAATACGACTTTCGCTCACTGGCCCTGCGTACTCTTTTTCGGCACCGATACCGCTCTCGACGCGCTTGGAGCACCCCAGATTCAGCTGCCGTACAGCTGGACCTGGGACTACCGCCCGGCATATAACAGCAGCGACTTGATCCATTTCACGATTCTTGATACCTTTCCCAGTCTCAATAGGAACGCGTGGGCGCAATGTGAATTATTAGTCAATGCCGCGACGGGTACGGCTCGCTCTGCTGTCGCTCAGCCGCCTGGAACCAAAGCGATTGAGGTTGTTGATTTCAAGGACACCACTATCCCGAAAGTCCCGTCCTATTTCGCCCTTCAATCTCATCAAGCGGGCATATATGACGAATATAAGGATATCACCATTGAAGTAAATCCGAAAGTGAACGATCTTATTACAACAAAATAAACCGGTGAAAAGAAACCTTTTATAGGCACCTTAAAGAAAGAGGTAGTGATGAAAAAAACAGCGGCGGCGCTCATGAGCATAGTCTTGCTTTTTTCCATTGGATTTATCGGACCTGCGGAGGGGCAAAGTAAGGGAGCGACGCATACGGCAGGATCACCCGCACGTATCTTCGTGAAAACGGCAGCCGCCGTGCCGGCGGCCCTTTACGCGGGGATGAAACGCATCGCATCGGCGGGCAAAAGTTTTTACATGGGATTTGCATGCTGTAACGATACGTGGTCATGTTGTACGGGAATGCATAAAGTCACTTTCACTCATGATATCTATGTCGACACGACGAAAGTGAAACAGCCCGATTTTCAGGCCCTGATGGGTTTCAACCCGTCGAATTTCACCACTGCCGCTGCGGGCGAAAACGCGGCGATGCTTCCCGTGGATGCGGCAACCTGGTTTGACGCCGCGCTCTACTGCAATGCACGCAGTAAACGGGACGGGCTGGACACGGTGTATACCTATACCTCGGTTAAACATTGGGCAAATCCGAATATCAACCCGAATTGCGTGCAGAACCTGGGAAATCTGGCGTATGATATCACCAAGAACGGCTACCGTCTTCCTACCAATGCCGAATACGAGTATCTCGAAGGAGCGGGGAAAACGGGTGACAGCACGACCTATTTCTGGGGCACTACGTACGCCGACGATTCCGCGACCAAATACTCGTGGTCGAGTGTAAATGCCGGCGGCAGATCGCATGCCGTGGCAATGAAGGCGCCTAATCCCTTCGGATTATACGATATCACCGGGGATTTGTTTGAATGGGAGGGCGATTGGGACTCTACCTATCGTGCCGTACCGCAAACCGATCCGACCGGTTCTATAGCTCCAGCCCTCGAAAATTGCGGTCCTTCAATGGCCGCGAAATGCGCCAAGGGTGGATCATGGAGCAGCGACGCCCAAGATCACCAACGTATCAGCTATCATTATAAATGGCCCGACAGCGCAACGGGCGGAGCATGGGGTGTCAATGACGGCGAGGACGGCAACCAACTCGGTTTCCGGTGCGTCGCGACGATTTCCACAACGCCCGTTCGACAAAACAGCAGCAGCCCCGCGGACGGGGAAAATACCTGCAGGCTCGAAGGTGTCGTCGGGCTTCGGAGCGGAGATATTCAACTGAATTTTCTGACGGCTTCCATTTCACCGGTGCAGATAGATTGTTATAACGCGTTGGGAAGGCTTGTGCGTTCAGCCTCTATTTCCAATCCGCACAACGGCGCCAATCAGGTTATTCTCAAGGGTGGCCTGTCAAATGGAATGACTATTATCTGCCTTAAGCAAGATGGAAAAGTTTACGCGAGTACGTCTTTCGTTGAAAATAAATAGCCAAGCGGGTGCGATGGAGTACATCGTCAAGACCATCGGTGGATGCGTCAGTGTCGTTGAAAGGGCAAAGACTACATTTTAAGTTCGATTCACTTTCACGATAGTACAAACTTATCACGTACCTTTCTTACCGCTGAGGATAGCCCCGCTTGTTCGCACGCGAACTGCGTACGAACAAGCGGGATGCAATTGTCTACCGGCTACCGCGTCCAGGCCACGGGAAACACTTCCGCGCCGCAGCGTGCGAAGTAGATCCCATGCGAGATGTGGGAAAGATCCAGTCTCTGCCCCGCATCGGAATGCGCGATTATCCGGCCATCCGCTCTCACTAAATCCACGCCGTGAACGCCGTCCCCTTCCAAGGCGGTTCCCTGCCAGGAGATTGCCCGGCGGACCAGGGGAAGGGGTGAATTCTCGCTCCTGACGTCGGTACCGATGAGGCCGGTACCGTCGGCTTCCATACGCAAACAGTCCCAAGTCAAGTTCCCTCCGCCCTGGGTAATGGTAAGCGTATTGGCCCCAGCCTTGAGCAGATTCGCATTGAACACAACCGCAGTGTCCCAGAACGCACCGTGGCTGCCCAGGCGCGTTACCGCGTCGGACGTGAACCCCGGGGTAAGGTTTCCGATGGTGGTGCCATTGAGGCTGAACTGGGGGTTGGAACCATCGCTGGAAGCCAGCCCCACGTATAACCGCCCGTTGGTTCCCGCCGTGGGAGCCTTGGGCAAGGTGAAGTTCACCTTCCAGGTCTGGGCATTCATCATTGAGTAATTCCATTTCGTAGCGTAGTCGTCCGTACCAACCGTGTAGGTGATTCCGGTGCCGAAATCAGCGGCATAATTAACCCAGGACGTCGGCCAGTACATGTACAGTGAATCTCCATTCAGAAACTCGTGAGAGTCGCGGTCGGGAATGCCGATCTGCCAGATGGTGGATGCGGTACGCGGCGGCGTCCAGGTCACCGTGCCCAGATTCAGCGATTGTCCAGCCGTGACCGTGATTGGCGTAGCGTTCTCGAAGGTGCCCACATCCCCCGGTCCGAAGGCCCACAGGTTATAGGTGCCCGGCAGCACATGCGGGATGGTGAAGGCCCCGCCCGCGCCGGTCTTGACCCAGAACTGGTAGGTAAAGAACTGTTCCTGGAAACTGACGCCGCCGTCGTCGGGCGCCAGGCCGATCCACATATTGGCCGGGGAGGCGTTGGGCGCGCCCGTATCGCTGATGGCAAAGGTGCCGGTCACCGTGCCGCGGCCACTTTCTTGTTTGTACCCGGTATCCGGAAACCAAGTGTAGGGCCAGGCAGACTGCTCGGCAGCGGATTGGGCTTGTGCGTCGAGAAACAGGCTATTAGCCTGGGCCAGGGCTTTGGCTTGGGTGGACGGGTCATTAATGTTGGTGTCAATAAATCCCGCCCCGACCCCCTGGTTAAAATAGTAGAAAAAGGGACCGTAGATCTTGCGCATGGTCGCGCCCGCGGCAACGATCTCACTGTTGCCCATCCCGTAGTGCGAGCCTCCAAACATGTTCAACATGGCCACGCCGGCCTGGCACGTGAGTTCACGTTTCTTGGGTCCGCCCTGGTAGTATTCGAGGCTCGGCATCGTGGTCCAGATTCCGATGTTATCGGTGTCGGAGCTCCATCCCCAGCCTCCCTCTAACTCACCGTAATCGGCGCTGTAGCTATACTTGCATTCGTCTTCGCCTTTGTAAATACCCGTGGTCAGCTCCATAACTTCCTTGGGGGCGCCCGCGACCGCGATTGCATTCGCCCAGTCGGACATGGTGCACATGAGCCTGTTTTTCTTGGCGTCGACGCTCAGCCAGTCGAACATCCCGCCACAGTAGATATTCACACGCCACTCGCCGCCATTGACGGCGGGATAGTTCGCGGGGTGCGAGAGGATGCCGCAGGCGTAGAAACCGGTGTTGCCCCGCAGGAGCGCATAATCAATAGTCACGTCCAGGGCAGGGGTCGCGGTCGCACCATTCATGGACATTTGTACCACGGCGCAGTCGCCGCCGTTCGTCGTTGGATCAGTCAAGAGCTTGTAGACGCCGTTGCCCTCTTCCAACTCC
>Ga0181538_10002442_pt1 | contig 19308 bp, 13 predicted proteins | sample PEATcosm2014_Bin_40_FD_119773 | JGI IMG/M metagenome (GOLD analysis project Ga0181538, IMG submission 119773) | Peatland microbial communities from MTU Mesocosm Facility, Houghton, MI, USA - PEATcosm2014_Bin23_30_metaG | ecosystem: Environmental > Terrestrial > Soil > Wetlands > Peat | place...
AGCCAGCTATACCCATGGATACCGCCCCCAGCGAGGCGTACGACTTGCCTTTCATCTCCGCGACCGCCAGCCCCGCCTTTGCGAACTGCAGCAGTTTCCTCTGAACGTCTTTGGGAATCGATTTGTCGCCCGAATCCTGAACGTCGTGTCCATAAATGCCAAACGCAGGCAAGCCTTTCTGATTGTGTCCGGCAAGCACTGCGGCAAGGTACACCGCGCCCGGTCGCTCCGTCCCGTTGAATCCCCAGACGGCTTTAGGAACGAGCGGATCCATGTCCATCGTCTCGGACCCGTAGCACCAGCAAGGGCTGATCGTCAGCGATACGCCCACACCCGCGTGCGCAAATTTGTCCGCGCACTCAGCGGCCTCCGCCACTCCTCCGATGCACGTGTCGGCGATCACGCATTCCACAGGCATGCCGTTGGGATGACGCAGATTCTTCTCCAGGAAATCAGCGGCAGCCTTGGCCATGCCCATCGTCTGCCCTTCCAGCGATTCGCGAACGCCATTTCTGCGTCCATCAATCGCCGGACGGATTCCGATTTTGGGTAATGCCCCGCGCAACCGTTTCTGTGGTTCGATTTTCTTTGCGTTGCGAACGTTGGCCATGATGATCTCTCCTGTTAAGGCAATCGTTTCTTCTTGGGACTGCTATGTGTTTCAAGGAAACCTGTTCGACCTTGTGGATGAAGGTGTAATGCCTGAGGAGCGACTGGGGAAGTTGGCGCACTGCCGGCTCATCGAGAGGAAGCGCTCTCTCTTGAGCCTCTGGAACGATCCACACTTCTCCGGGTCTCGGCAAAATGTCAGTCACGAACCGTCTGCACCACCTAATATAGACCCGCCCCCTGCGGCGTAACAACTCGTTTGCAGCCACGCAATCTTAGCCTTGCCTTGGAGTGAGCCGCGCCTCGGATTGGGTTTTCATGGGGCAAAGCGAAAGGCTTGCCAGATTAATCCCGAAGCTTGCTGCGAAACACCAAATGTTTAACCGATTTGACCCTCGCCCCGTGCTTACGGCATCATGGAAATGGCGTCCTTGCAACATTTCCGGGGTCGTCTAATTGGTAGGACACCAGCCTTTGGAGCTGGCTATCCTGGTTCGAGTCCAGGCCCCGGAGCCATCTCCCTTGTAGCGCACCCCTAACCTGTAGCGCAGGGAGAGTCCGCGAGCCCTGCGGTTTTTCTCTTGGGGTTTCCCGCTTTTCGAGTTTCGTATCTCGATTTTCGCCGCTGCATCCTACCCGTGCTGCCCCAGCAACTCTCCCACCGCGCGAAACGCCTGATCAATCGCCACATCCGTGTACGCGCTTGCCCCCGCATCCGAATTCGCAATCGCAATCCGTCCAAACGGTTTTCTCCCCAGCACCCAAGGCTCCTCGCCTTCTTTCCACTTCGGGTCAAACAAGGCATTCGGCGTGAACGCATACCCATGCGCCCAGCGATTCACGGTAATCCCCTGAATATCGTTCGCCGCATCGAATCCCGCGCCGCCCAGCATCCGCGTCAACTGCTCCCGAATGTTCCGCTCGAACTTCGTGAACGGCGTCTGCAGCAACTCCGTCCGCCCTGCGCGATTCTGATCCCTCATAGGCAACCCCGGCTTGCATGGAGTCCTCAGCATGAACAGCACTGCCGGTTCCCCCGGCTTGCTCGGAAATTCGTATTTGCCCAGGCTCACCGGAAAATCCAGCGCCACATACGTGTGATAGCTCGCCGGAGCCACAATCTGGTGCACGCCCAGCTTCGCGAACGGCATCCAATTCCGCAGCGCCACGTGCGTATACACCAGCGGCGCTTTCACCAGATATGCCAGCGCCAACTTCTGCGCCTCCGGCAATTCCGGGCAAACGTACGGAATCATCCCGTTGTAGCACGCCAGCACGCAGTACTTCCCTTTCACCGTGTACCGTTTGCCGCCGCGGACGTAGGAAACTTCCACTTCCTTCGCCGCATCTTTCGCGCCGGAATGTTGCGCGCTCACCACCGTGCTGTTCAGCCGTACCCGCACCGCGTTCTGTCCGCGGTCCAGCTTGCTGTAGTCCGCCTTGGCCGTCACCACATCTTCCATCGTGCTCCCCGGCATCGCTTCCGGAATCAGCGAGCGTACCAACAGCCGCGCCACCGAAGCATTGCCGTCAGGAAAATGGAAAATGTACGGCTCTTCCTTCTCGTGCTCCGGAAATCCCAACCCATCAAATCCCGGGTAAGTAAACGACTGGTAGTCGTCCCCCGCTTCATAGCAAGCAAACGCAGGAACGGCCTCAATCCCCACGCAAAATAAATCATGCGAGAACGTCTGGAAGAACGGAAGCGCCTCCGGAATCAGCTTGCAATATTTCGTCAGGTATTCCGCGTAGCTGATCTTTGCCAGCTTGGCGATTTTCTGCTCGCGGCTCAACCCCGGCAGGTAATCCACGTTCTCCGTGTACACACGCGCGATGTCCTTCCGCACAGCCTCCGATAGTGGTGTCTTCGCCAGGAATTCCGGCCAAGGCGTGGTATTCATTCCCGTAACCAGCCGGTCTTCGCCAAAAGTTTCTTTATCGAAAAACGCCGCCGTGCCCAGCTTCGTATAAAGTTTCGTGTCGTAAGCCTTGAAAAACTTCTGCGTCTCGATTCCCAACTCCTTCAACAACCCCGCAGCTTCCGCGCTGTACTTTCCCGGGCTCTCGATGGATTGCGTTCCCCCGTAACTCAGCACCATCCGTCCGCCCGCCTGAAACTCATTGCGTTTCGCGTGCCCGCCGAAGTCGTCATGGTTGTCGAGGATCAGGATTTTCGTATTCTTGCCGACCTTCTGTCGGAACCGGTAAGCCGCCGCCAACCCGCTGATCCCTCCACCAACCACAACCAGGTCGTACGTTTCACCGGTATTTTCCGCATCGCCCAAACCGTCCGCACTTTCTCCATCCCGCAAGCGATGTGCGATGCTGAACGATCCATCATGGTTCCCGCGTATCCCCTGCCTCGCCGGAGGATAGTAGTCCGCCGCCTTTTCCGGCGCGTATTCATCCAACACGCCAGCCGCCAGCAATTGCTCCGCGCCAAACGTGCCGCCCACCAGCGTCGCTCCCGCCCCAATAGCCACGCCATTCAGAAAATCACGTCGCGTAATCTCACGCCTCATTCCCAGCTCTTTATCTCTCGTTTCGTCGCTCATCATCCGTCCTCACGCTATTCCAAGCGCCGTAGTATACCCCGCCACCCAAACGCTTTCCCATTCGCAGCAGGCCTTGCTTGTGGGCCACTTCTCCGGTTCGCTGATAAATCGGGAGCGACGACCAGCTTCAGGAGAATGGGGATGGAATTGCCGCGGCTTTTTCGCTAATGTTGCGTGGAAGGGGAAAATGCCTGGAATAATTCCTCAGAAGTGGAGCGCCCGAGAGGTTGATATTGTTGCTGGCTCTGGGATGCTGTGTGTAACGATCCATCCCAGACGAGATTACTTGGTTGGACTCGCAGCCATGGCTTGGGACGCTATTTTCCTCGTCATTCTCTATCAACTCTGGTCTCGCATTCCGCTCTCCTTCCGTCTGTTCTGGACAGCCATTCTGTTTGCTACGTCAATGAGTTTTGTTTATGAATTCGTCGTCGAGGAAATTCTGGAATTTGATTCCCAAAAACTAAGCGTTCGCAAGGGAACCCATGGATGGGAGCGGATGCGCGAATACCCCATCGACGCGTGCAGTGACTTGGGGTGGAAGCAAGGCCGAAGAGGCAGTCCCTATTTAGCGTGCAGCGTGGGTAATAGCTCGATTAGATTTGGAAAAGGACTTTCGGAAGCGGTTGCTAACGAGATTTTGACAGCTCTTCAGCGGGCTTTGCCCGCTGTTGCTCAAAAAGTATGCTCCTATCCTGGAAGCAAGGAACACTTCATCACTCTTGGGCTCAACAAGTAGTAAGCATCAACCAATTTTACTCTGTGCCTGGTAATCGCCGTTGCCGGAAACATGTGTATAAGAAGCAAGCTGTCCTGTGGGGTGAAATCAAACGATTCGTTTCTCTCGCGTCAATCAGGCAACGAAGATGCCGCCAAATTACTCTTCGGGGGAATGCCCCGGCTTGTGACAAGGTAAACTGCAAAGCTCCCCAGCCAATGACCGCCTTCGTAGTGTTTTCCCGTAACCGCTACAAGCCCGGCACGTCTGTGCTCCTTGGCAGCCGCCAGAATCGCCGGCAGGCGTTTATCGGTTTTGGGAAGGCTGGCAGCGATTCCTTCCAACATCCATGCGCGACTAAGGTTGAGCCCATCCAGATGCGCCAACTTCGGGTCACTCGGATCGGGCGACACCACGGGCTGTAACCAACCGGCATTTTCCACGTCGGAAATCTGCGGCAGAAAACTTCGCAACCAGCCGGCAAACTCGCCGCTCGGCAGCACGCGCCGCATCACATCTGCTTCCCCGAGGCATGGCGAAAGAAAATCTTCGCCGGAGGGCTCGTACGCCAATGGACATTGTTTGTCGGCGAGGTAGAACTGCCGGGCTTTCGATTCCAGGAGGCCGGCAAATTTCGCATCCCCGGTGGCGCGCGCATAGTCGAGCATTAAGCCCAGTGCAAAAGCGGTCTGCGCATGCTCTCCGATTCGCACTGGATAGGAGAGCTTGGGCAGCCAGTCATTCAGCCGTCCAAGGGCAGCCTCTTCCAGCGGACGCAAGTTTGCCGCGAGATCATGTGCCTCAGGATCGTCCCACTCGTGCAGTTCCGTAACCAGTTGAAGCAGCCATGCGAGTCCATAGGGACGCTCAAAACTGGCGCGCCCCTCACCGTGCACGTAAGCGGCTTCTTGTGCAATATTGTCTGCGGTCAGGCTTTGGCGCAAAGCTTCGCGTGCCGACGACGCGAAGCTAGCATTGGGGAAGGTCCTGACTAACCGTGCCAGCAACCAGTGTCCGTGCACCGAAGAGTGCCAATCGTAGCAGCCGTAGAACGCCGGCGTCAGCTTTCGCGGCGGAGCTACATCCGCATCGCTGTTCAAACTGTGGGTGAGTTTGTTCGGATACTCCTTGTGGACGCACGCGAGCGCAAGATTGGCAAACCGCTCAGCCGCGTTGATGTCGAACGTGGGAGAGGGCGTGGTGTTTTGTCCACTCATCGGGATACTGGCCAAAAACAAAAAAACAGCGCAGGTTATGTATCTCATTGGAGACCTACTCTACACAAAAATGTCTGGAGCTGTCAGCCGCCGCACGGCGCGCCACCGAACATCGCAGCTCGCGCCAAGTGGCCTTGACGTCAGGTGGTTATCAATCGACAGGAGTCAGACTCTTCACCCATAGGTACATCGGTCTCTCGCAGATCGGTTTCAGGGATCGTCGCTACGGGGCGCACCTCAGCAACTGGCTCAGGTGCAGTGGGCGCTGGCGGCTCTGGGAGAGCCGGCCTTCTTTCGTTGATGAGGGGCGTGAGCCAAGGACTCTCAAGCGCGGCCAACGCAAGCTCTTCTTCAAGGCCGTTGTAGAGCGAATCAGCCAACTCCTCTCGTGCTCTGTCCACGTAGCTTTCCCCATGCTTTTTTCGGAGTGCTTCAAAGAGGGACCGCGTAGTTGCGGCGCCCACCTTTGCTTCGATAAGCTTTCGCGGTTTGCCGGATTTGTAGATCCTGAGCGCGTTGCGGAACGTGGGCAGCGAATCACCTTGATGCTCATCGAGGCTTTCCGCAAGCGCCTGCACAAACTGCATTTGAAAATTGGACCGATCTTTGAGGTTTTGCTCGAGTTCCGCGAACTGTGCTGTCTGTGTTTCTTTCAGCTTCTTCACATCAGCCGCATTGGATTCCCATAGTTTCTGCACTTCCTTGGCTAAAGCCCGTGCGTATTCGTTGCGCATTTGCACAGTGGCTCCGGCCGTGGCAGTTTTTGTCTGTTCGTCGATCGTTTTCAGGCTGAACCTGGCAACAAGCACAAACACACCTGTCAGGATCAGTCCCATCATTCCCAGCGTCCACAATTGTGTGTTTAGGACTTTTTGGTAGTAAGCCTCGTACTGCTTCTGCGTGCGCAAGATGTAGTCCTTTTCCATCTCTGCGTTGCTTGCGGCCTTTTCGGCGGCGTCGGCGCGCTCCTCGAGTTTCTTGAGGCGGTCTTCCGGGGTGCCGTGCGAGGCTTTTTGTGGCTGCTCAGCTCGAAGGACGGGGCTGAACAAAGCGAGAGTCACACCCAGAACCAGGATGCGTCGACGTATGGTAATCACGGGTCTCACTCCTGGCTGGGTCTCTCAATCTAGTTGCTGGGGGATATGGTGTCACCGTTCGACCGGGCAGTCGTGCCCGAAGGGATACCGGCCGGAAGGGCTAGGCCACTCGACCGGCGATGGCGTAGAGTTCTTTAGGAAAAAGGGAAGCAGAGAACTGCGCCGCCCTGCCCAGAAGAAGATAAATTCTTCGTGCAGCAAGGGAGAATTTCCCCGTTCTAGTACTAAGTCTAGATACTCACATATCTCCTGACTTCATGATCAGGCAAGGGTTAGCCGCTTTCCACTGGCACTCGCTTGGTCGCCTAATTGCTTCCTGTTCTGCCGCGTCTGTCTCAATTCTGCGCGGCAGAGAATCCTGCCCGAGCACCCCAGCTGCTCCCCGGCGCCTGATTGTTTTGCAGTGATCCGAATTTCTTAGGTGTGAAGAAAAGTTTAGGGGGAGAACTGGATATGGAGCCTTACGAGGAACAAAACCTGCACGAAAGTAACGAGAATAACGAGCACAAGCCGTCCGATCTGCCAACCACCGCGAACCACTGGCTCGTCGTCGCTCTTATCATCCTGCTGGCTGTCGCCGGGTACGCGGTGACTTATGGCGCCCGTCAGCACAGCCTCGCGGATCAGATGAAGCAGCAAGCTGTTGCAACCACCGCCTCAATGAACCAGATGCAGGCGCAGGTCGATACTCTCACAGCCAAGCTGAATGGAATGTCCTCGCCGCAACCTCCGGCCGCCTCACCGGCACCGACAAGCACTTCCGCTGTAACCCCCGAAGAGGACACCACGGCGCCAACTCCTGCCCCGGTTACCGCCGCTGCCTCTCCTGCGGTCGTCCCCGCCCCGAAGCCCGCGCCAGCAAAGAAACGTACCGCGGCCAAGCGCCGCGCGGCTCCCGTGGACAAACGCTATACGGAACTCAAATCGCAATTGGACGAGCAGGAAAAACAGTTGAAGGACACGCAAGATGCGGTGGCCAAAAATCGCGCCGACATGGAAGGCACCATCAGCTCTGCTCGCGACGAACTCAACGGTTCAATCGCCAAGTCCCACGACGAACTCGTAGCCCTTGAGAAGCGCGGGGAGCGCAGCTACTTCGAGTTCGATCTCTCCAAGTCCAAACAGTTTCAGCGCGTCGGGCCGCTCACCATCTCGCTTCGCAAAGCCGACACCAAGCACAAGAGCTACGACTTGGCCATGATCGTAGACGACAACGAGCTCAACAAAAAGAAAGTCAATCTCTACGAGCCCATCTGGATTCACACCGAAACCGGCGCGCAGCCGATTCAAGTGGTTGTGAATCGCATTGAAAAGGACCTCGTCCACGGCTATATCAGCGCGCCAAAATATAAACAATCCGAACTCGCGGCCCTGAGCTCATCCGCTGCGCCCACCGATTCTGGCCATACCGAGTCGGCTTCGCAGCCGCCGCAGCAATAAATAATTTCCCTCACAGGTTCGCCAGCGGGGCGCCTTCGCCGGTGCCCTGTTCTTTTGTTTTCGGCACAATCCTCTCGCGTTCTTTTCTGACGGCTCTTTTGCTACGACTTTTGGCCCTGCGATGTTACCCTCATTGCCTTGCATGGAGGGACGCGCGGCAATGCCTGAACTCGTCGCAGGGCAACAACCCGAAAGAGAAACCGGACGCCTGGAAGCTTTCAGCGACGGCGTCTTCGCCATCGCTATCACACTGCTGATCCTCGAACTGAAAGTCCCCGCTCTTCCCGCAACTGGCGTCACCTCCGCGGCTCTTGCCAAAGGGTTGCTCGACCAGTGGCCCAGCTACATCGGCCTGGTCACCAGTTTCTTCACTATCCTCATTATGTGGATCCATCATCACGGCATCTTCCGCAACATCTGTCGCACCGATCCCTGGCTGCATTTTGCCAACGGCTGCTTGTTGCTCATGGTGACCTTCGTTCCCTATCCCACTTCCGTCCTCGCCGCCTACTTGCGAACGCCCGCCGCTAAAATGGCCATGGTCTTTTACTCCAGTACATTTGTCGCCATTGCCCTGGCTTTCTACCTCGTGATCATCGCGGGTTTCCGCAAGAAGCTTCTCGCGCCCTCGGCTAACATGGAGTTTGTCACGAAGACCTGCCACAGTTACAGGTACGGACCGCCGCTTTATTTTGCGGCCACGCTGGCGGCATTTGTGGATGCGCGGCTCTCTTTGGCTATTTGTACGGGATTGTGGATTTTCTGGGCCACCACGATCACAAAAAACACCGTGGCTTGAGCTACGCGGACTTACTTATACGTCGCCACCAATTCGCCGTTTTCAATGTGCAGGTCGGAAATGTCCGACGGCAGGCGCAACTTTTCGCGATTTTCGGGCGACTCCATCAGCTTCTGCACTGCGGTTTCCAAGGTTGATTGCGGAATCGGAAGAGATCCGATGTGCCCACTCACCGGCTGGAATTGCAGGTAGCCATTCGTCGCGCCAAGCTTCCCCTCCAGCTCCAGCGTCATGTCCTTGCCGTGCACATCAAACACCACGTACGCTTTCACGCGATCGTCCGCCATTTGCACTTTCACGTCGCGCACGGATGACTTCATCTTCTCCACATCCTCTGCCGTGGGCGCTCCCGTTCCTCCCGGCGTTGCTTCAGGTGCGGGAGTCGCGGCTGCCGCTGGTGGATCCGTTTTCAAATCCAGATGCGAAGCCAAGTACGAATTCAGTTCCGACTCATCCAGACGCACCGTGCCCGGCTGGCCCTGTGCCACCGTCTCTGCCACTTGTGCGAATTTCTCTTCCGCGCGCGCCGCAGCCTGCGGCGTCGTTACCACTGCCGGCGCCGGCTTTTTGTGCAGCACCAGAACTAGGGTGATCAGGGCAACCAGGTAGGTGGACCAGCGGAAAATGCGGAAGATCCAGCGGAGCACGCTGGTCTTGGGCGGGATGCGCGTCGTGGGAGTCGGTATGTTCGCGGTGCTCATGGGTGTCGCCTCACTTCATTCGGCCACACATCGTTCCCCAGCCCTCTTTGGTTTAACCCTAACGCCATGCAGAAGTTGCAGCAATGCACATGCGCCCCAGAGCAGCCAATGCGGTACCTGTCCCTTCGACCCTATAAGTGATAGTTCCCAAATAGAGCCCCGGGAGTTCCCATGGCCACCGAGCGTGCGATTGCGCCGCGGCACGTGCGGCGCGCGAAAATGTCGGCGCGGGGAAAGAGAGCTCACACCCACGAAGTTGTATGGCTGGGTGTCTCACCGGCACTACGAGGTTGTTCTTTGTTTACTTTGCGGAGCTGAACACCGACAAATTCCAAGCGTCCCTCCAGTTTACGGTGAGGGTGTGGTTGGCTGGATTGATCTCGATGGGAAGCCATATGTGCGTGGCGGCGGTGAAGTCTGGAATATCCATGTCGTTTGCCGCCTCAAAACGATCCGCCATGAAAATGAACGCATGCGCCTGCCCCGCAACCGGCAGTACAAATGTGGTTTGCCCGTCGAATGTCGTCTGTTCCAAAGGGCCTCTCGCGAACGGTCCCCGATCGAACCACGGCCCATGCACTGACGATGACGTGAAATAGCTATTCTGATTGGGCGCCCACCCGGTAAGCCGCGACGCGAGGAAATAATACGTACCGCGATCCTTGAACAAGGCAGGTGCCTCGCCTTCCGCGCCTTGCATGATTTCGACACGCGTGGCGCAGGAATAGTCTGAGCCGAGTTCGTATATGAGCGCGCGCGAATGCGCCGTGATGAGATAGCCCCGCCCGTCGTCATCCTTAAATAGCATGATGTCGAACCCCAGGATACGCTCGGGCGGATCGGCGGCAGCCGATTTCCACTCGGAGGCGGGCAATCCCGTTCCGGGGGCCCACGGTCCCGTCCACAGTCCGGTGGCATTGGGTTTACCGCACCAGGCGAGTTTTCCTTTGAAGCGAAATGGTCCTGTGGGCCGGTCGGCTACGGCGTAGACTACATCATTGAGCGTCTGAAAGTCCGGCGCGATCAACGCGGCCATCAGGATGTACTTCCCTGTCGCATCATTCTTGATCATCTTGGGACGCACGAGAATGTTGGCCGCCTGCAGCAATCCGCCGGGGCCATAGGTGACATCGGAGAGTTGGTTCGATTCGCGGTGCCAATGCAGCAAGTCGCGCGAGGAATACACCGTGACGCCCAGATTCAGGAACCAAGCAAAGGGCTGATCGTGCAATGTGTTGGGAGGGAGCCGAGGTCCAGAAAAGTCCGCGCCGTACCAGTAATACGTTCCGTTTTCAAAGAGCACTCCACCCATGTGAGATTGAATGGGTTTCCCGGCATCGTCGAGCCACACCCGGCCGGGCGCGAAGGAAGGCTGTTGGGCGGCAGAGAGTGATCCGAACAAGATGACCACGATCAGTAAGGCAAATGGTGACCTGAACGAAGATGGTGTGCGCACGTGGGTTGTCCTTGGAACGGCGAAGTTGAAACCATCTTACACGGAATTTTGGGTCAAACAGTGGCTATGCACGGACGAAGGAGTTGTCTAAGAGAGATTGGATTGGTAGGGATTGCCGTAGTTCCAGTGTGAGAGGGAGAAGAAGTAACCCAAGACCCGCCCTCAAACTACGAGGGGCACCCGGCTCCTCGTCCCCTCAGTGCGTGCTCTCGCCATTCGGGGCCACTTTCAATTCTGCAAGCATTCTCTGCACGGCCTCGCCGAATTGCCCCGGCGAGTCCACGCGGTAGACTGTGCCGTGGAGCGATCGCGTGACATGCTCAATTGCGTCCGGATAACGGCCATCGAGGAACCCGTAGTACTCGAAGTAATAGAAATGAGCATTCTTGATTGCAGAGGAATCTTGCAATTCCTTGGATGGCTTCTGGAAGAGATGGGTGCTGGAGCCGAGGAAAACCACCGCTTCGGATGGATTGACAGTCGGGTTTTGTTCTCGAATGATTCGCAGCAAGAATTCTAACCAGCTTCCGCGCTCCAGGGCTTGGAAGGGAATAACCCCCAACTGAAGATTATCCAGAGAAGTCGCGAGCTCGGTGAGACCCGCGGGATCAAGTTTCTCCCGCCGGAAAATCTCGGCCTGTTGATCGAGGTTGAACGCCACGATCTTTACAGACTGGCAAGGCACTTGTTCCAGCAGCGAATTGAGTATTTGCTCCAGGAGGATGCGATTCCGGAGTGTAGCTGCGTATTCGGTCGGCGGGGTAGCATCAAGTAAAACCGTTAAGCGCAGGCCTTTCGGGTCCAACTTCCCGTCCCAATTCTGCGCCTCGATGGCGGCTACGGTCAAAGGCGGCGTAGTTTGCCGAGTGTCACTGGCGCGAATCGTCTTGGTTTTCAGATTCCATTGCCTGTAGTGGCTGCGCTCCCGCTTGTCGAGTAGCAAGAGTTCCACTTTGTAGCGGCCTTCGCCGAGGACGAATCCTCCGCCGATCGAAAAAGTCGTCGTCATCGTACCAGTTCCTACAACTCCCCGGGGAAGTGTAGGAATTTTGAAGCTTCTCGCAAACAGCACAGGCAGACCGTTGTCCGGCGTAACCCTCACAAGTGTAAGCAAGTCATCCCCCACGCCGAACTCGTTGAAGGAGGTGGTAAAAATGAACCCCGCTAGAAACCGCAGATTGAAGTCCAAAGTAGGCTGCGCAACAATAATATGGCAAGGCAAGCTATTCTGATTCTTCTTGCTATCAATCAACTTGTTGACATCGGCGGCTTCCTCACCGGTGACGGAGTTCATTCTAGCGAAAAGTGCCTGTCGGCCGAGCATCTCACTCTGCTCACTAATCATGCTCTGCGCCTTCGCCGGAAGGCCTACACACAACACTGCTAGCAGGGCTAGCATGACCCGAAGATGCACTTCGCCCATTCCTGTCACGCGATGCACTCTTAATTTACCCCCAGTCAACCAGCCCATCATTTCGTGCAACAAGTGATCCACGCTCACTACCCACTCGCCAGCTCCGCCGCAACCTGCTCCCCATCCAGCGTAATCTCGGGCCGAAGCCACGGCAACATTTTCATTAGGCTTCCCAGCGCAGGCCTTTGTCATGCCGCTATCCAGCGGCACCGTGTAACCATTCGCAAAGAGCAGTTGAGCGAAACGCATCAACAACGCCGTACGGTCCGCGGGGGACCGGTGCCTTACCTTATTACCCAGTACGCTTTCCAAATATGTGCCCGCCGGAATCGCGATACTCTGTTTTTCCGTGGACTCATTTTTCTCAATCTGGTTTTGATTCCCAGTTTGTGGCGCCGTAGCCGCTGGGGCTTGCGATGAGAAGGTCAGAGAGCTGCAAAAACTTACAGCGCGGAGCAGACGCATTGTAGGCCCCCGTCATCATTCGCGCCTCTTTCTATTTCGTCAGACGGATACCTGATAGTCTCGGTTTCAATTTTGTATAGTAACCTCGTTCGCTACACCCAAGTTCACTTCTTCCTCCCTCTCTCGTGCATTAAGATAACTCGCTTGCCACTCCTCGCAAGCTGCGACACACTAAGTGCGCTTTCGGACTCGCCGCCGTCAAGCCCACGATGGAGTACGTTCATGCGAATTTTTTGCGCTCCTGCATTTCTCTGTTCGATTCTGTTGCTCTGCTCGAATTGCCTCGCCCAGGAGAATCCCCCCGCCCCGCAGCCCGCGCCTACTACTCGCCCACGCATCGGTCTAGCTCTCGAAGGCGGAGGCGCGCTCGGTCTGGCGCACATCGGCGTGTTGAAATGGTTCGAGGAGCATCACATCCCCGTGGATTACATCGCGGGCACCAGCATGGGCGGGCTCGTTGGCGGCCTTTACGCCACCGGCCACTCTGCCGAAGATCTGAAGCATGTCGTGCAATCGGCCGACTGGTCCTTGCTCCTTCGCGGTGGCACTCCCTATCAGGATTTGTCTTTCCGCCGCAAGGAAGACGCGCGCGATGTCCCCAACACCATCCAGATCGGCCTGAAAAATGGCCTCACTCTGCCGCCCGGCCTCAACACGGGCGAACAGATTAATCTTCTGATCGACCGCGAAACTCTGCCCTACTCCACCATTCCTTCGTTCAACGTTCTTCCCATTCCCTTTCGCTGTGTTTCCACTGAACTCGTCTCCGGCAAGCCCTACATCTTTCAGGATGGTTCCCTTTCCGACGCTCTGCGCGCCACCATTTCCATCCCTGGCGTCTTTGCGCCCGTGCGCCACGGCGATCAAATTTTCGTCGATGGCGGCCTGGTCAACAATCTCCCCACCGACGTTGTCCGCAACATGGGCGCCGACGTGGTCATCGCCATCCATTTGCAAACTTCCAAGACCGCCGCAAAAGAAATTCAGTCCGCGTTCAGCGTGTTGGGCCGCTCCGTTGAACTGGTGATTGCCGAAACCGAAATTCGCGGCATGGCGGGAGCCGATCTCATCGTGCGCGCCAACGTCGAGGAGTTCGACTCCACCGATTACGAAAAGGCCGATACGCTCATTCAGCGGGGCTACACTGCCGCCGCCGAAAAGGCGCAGATTCTGAAAACCTATTCATTGAATGACGCGGATTGGGCCGAATATCAGCATCAAAAAGACTCACGCCGCCTCACCTCCATCGGCACGCCTCAGTTTGTGCGCGTCGAAGGCGTCATCCCCGAAAACGCCCGGCACATCCAGAATTTTCTGCGAGCATTTGTAGGCAAACCTCTTCACTCCTCTGAACTCGATCAGGATCTCACGCGCCTCACCGGACTCGGCCGCTACGACACCGTCACTTACGGCATGATCCATGAAAATGGCCAGGATGGGCTGCTGGTCCGCGTGCACGAGAAATCCTACGCGCCCCCGCTCATGCAGCCTTCCTTTTCGGTGGATGGTTCGGAGCCCGATGACGTCACCTTCACTCTTGGCTCTCGCTTCACCTTCATGGACGTCGCTGGTCAGCGCTCCGAATGGCGCACCGATCTGCAATTTGGCGGCACTTACGGCATCACCACGGAGCTTTACCGGCCCTTCCTCCCGTTCAGCAGATGGTTCTTCGCCCCTGACCTGAGCGCCACACAAACTACGTTCCTGATCTACCACAAACACGATCCCCTTGCCGACTACCGCCAGGGTCAGGTGGCTACCGGAATGGACCTTGGCTACAGCTTCAACCGTTTCAGCGAAATTCGCGTCGGCTACAGCGTCGGCTACTTCGATGACTTCTTGCGGCTTGGCACTCCTCAGTTCAGTTCGTCCAGTGGAGCCGTCGCCTCTCTTCGAGCCCGCTTTGTCCTGGACCACACCAATGATCCCGTCATTCCCACCAAGGGCTACTACATTCAATCACTCTTCCATTTCTATAACGACTATCCGGGCGCAACACAGAATTTCCCCACGCTGCAGATTACTCTGAATGGCTTCCAGCCGGTTTCTTCCCAGGGCTCCATCTTTCTCTCCGCAAGCGGCGGCACCACGTTCGACTTCCAGCACGTTGGTTCGCCCCCGCCCTTCTTCCTCGGCGGTCCGAACCTGCTGAGCGCTTACGGAGTCCACGAATTATTTGGCAACCAGTATTTCTTTGCGCGCGGCGGGTATCTCCACAAAATCTTTACGCTGCCGCCTTTTGTCGGGAAAAAGGTCTATCTCTCCGGCGCGGGCGAGTTCGGCAAAATGTATGGCGATCCCTTTCCCATTCCCAAATTTTCCGCCGATGTTGTCGGAGGATTCATCGCCGAAACCGCGCTGGGGCCTGTCTTCATTGGCGGGAGCATCGGCGATACCGGGCACCAGAAATGGTTTTTCCAGCTCGGTCGCATTTTCTAAATGTCCCATTCATCGTCCATTCACATTTCCCCCGTATAAACGGGTGCCTGCTATCGCGCCCTAGCGAGCGCATTCTCCGTTCCGGGAAGGAAACCAATGGCCGAAGCGTCCGCTTCCTCCGTATTAGAAGCAAAATTCAGCCGAGGGCCCAGCCGCGTTGGGATGCTGGTCTTCGGCGTGGTGTTGATCGCCGGGTTGGTCTTCATCGGGACTAGCATCGCTCGCGACCTTGGAAACGTCGAGTTGGGCTCTGCCTGGCCTTACATCCTTCTAGGCACGGCGCTCCTGGTGGCTCTCGGCTTTGAATTTGTGAACGGCTTTCACGACACCGCCAACGCCGTCGCAACGGTGATTTATACGCACTCGCTCGATCCCAATATCGCGGTGGTATGGTCCGGTTTTTGGAACTTTTTCGGCGTGGTCACTTCCTCCGGAGCCGTAGCCTTCGCCATCGTTTCCCTGTTGCCCGTTGAGTTGATTCTGCAGGTGGGCAGCAGCGCTGGCTTCGCGATGGTGTTCGCTCTTCTTGTCGCCGCCATCCTCTGGAACCTCGGCACCTGGTCGTTCGGCTTGCCCGCCTCTAGCTCTCACACCTTGATCGGTTCCATCATCGGCGTGGGCATTGCGAATCAGCTCATGTCGGCGCGCTCTGGCACCAGCGGCGTGGACTGGGCGCAGGCCGCCAACATTGCCAAGTCTCTTGTCCTTTCTCCGATTTTTGGCTTCCTACTCGCTTCCCTGCTCTTCCTTTTTATGAAGGCCGTCATCAAGGATAAGCGCCTGTACGAAGCGCCCGTGGGCAACGCACCGCCGCCATTTTGGATTCGCGGCTTGCTCATTTTCACCTGCACCGGTGTCAGTTTCTTCCATGGCTCCAACGACGGCCAGAAAGGCATGGGCCTCATCATGCTGATTCTGATCGGCACCGTGCCCACCACCTACGCGCTGAACCATGCCGTAACTCCGCGGCAATCCGCGGATTTCGTGGCCGTTTCCCATCAGGCCGCCGACACTCTGGACAAGTACGTAATCCCAGCTGCCGTCGTCGGCGACCCCCGCGATGACGTTACGGATTACATCCGCACCAAGGAATTCAAGCCCGGCACCATGCTAGCCCTCCGCGTTCTCGTCAACGACATCGGCACCGAAATGGCGCAGTTCAAGGAACTCGCCGCAGTTCCACGCGAGCACGTGCGCAACTTTCGTAACGACATGTACCTGGTCAGCGAAGCTTTGCGTCTGATGCAAAGGTCCGGCAAGCAACAATTCGCGGCAGCGGATGTGGTCGTGTTGAAAAACTACAAAGGACACATCGACAAGGCTACTCGCTTCATTCCGCTTTGGGTGAAGGTCGCCGTTGCGCTCGCTCTCGGCTTGGGCACCATGGTCGGTTGGAAGCGCATTGTAGTGACCGTGGGGGAAAAAATCGGAAAGGACCATCTCACCTACGCGCAAGGCGCCGCCGCGGAAATCACCGCCATGGCCACCATCGGAGCCGCCGACGGCCTGGGCTTGCCTGTCAGCACCACGCACGTCTTATCTTCCGGCGTCGCCGGCACCATGATGGCCAATCATTCCGGCCTGCAAATGAGCACCGTGCGCAACTTGTTGCTCGCCTGGGTTCTCACACTGCCCGCCGCCATGACTCTTTCCGGCTGCCTGTTCTACGCTTTCCGCCAACTCTTCCGCGGTTAACCAACTTCGCGCTTCGTGGGGGTCGAGCAAGGCTCGACCCCATCTAAACAAAAGATACCGTTTCACGCAGAGTAAGCCTGGCCGGCTCAAGATGAACTTATAACGAGAATTCGAGCGAGGTGCCGTTGCACTGCTTTATTGAGAAAGCCCCGACCGAGCTATTCCTGTTCGAGGCGGATGTGGCCGATGCCGCCTTCGACGGTGAGGTGAATGGTACTGGAGGATTTGCCGTAGGCGGCGTTGGTGTACTCGCCATCTTCTTCCTTGAGGCCGTGGACATCCACCGAGCCGAGCCCACCGTGGACCGTGGCAACAACGCCGACATTTTTGGGTAGGCGAACAATGGCTTCACCTACGCCACCGTGAATTTCAGCCTGGAGATCCTTGGCGCGCTCACCGGTGAGGTCCACATTGGCCTGACCAGCGCCAATATTGAGTTCGAGGCGCGTCAGATTCACTTTGGCTAGATGGAATTCGCCCTTGCCTGCTCCCACATCCACCTTCAGTTCAATGGGCGTGGTGTCCGTCACCTTGAGTGTCCAAGTGTTGTCTGAGTTACCGACGATTTGTCCGCCCTTTTCCTGATCGATGGTCAGGGAGCCCACGCCATTTTCGACGGAGTAATCCACTTGCGGCTCGCCCCAGGAACCACTGCGATAAAATTCGGCTTCCAACAGATGCTGCGCGCCGCCTTCAAGGCGCAGCTCTCCCGCGGGCATTTCCAGGTTCATGTGAACGGCCTTGGCGCCCTGCAAGTCCACGGTCTTGTTATCGTGGCGGCTGCTGCCGGCGGAATTCATGTCCCAATCGGTCCAGTGCGCGCGGTGAATGGAGTGGTGATGCCAGAGCAGAAAGCTAAGCACGAGAATGAATGCGAGAGTGCCGAACATGGAGCCAATGGGAAAAGATGGAGGGGATTGCGGATCGCGATGGCGTTGCGCGCGATCCCAGACCATTCCGGCGCCCACGAGAATCAGGAACAGCGGCCAGTACTTCCAGAGAATCGGGAAGGGATCGAAATCGGGCAACCAGCGCCAGAGCAAGGCCAAAGTGCCGAAAGCAATGAGGAGAAGCGGAAACACCACGGAAACGCTTCGCGGGCGACCCTGTTGAGGCATGGATACTCCTTTAAGTATGTAGTACGCAAATTATGGGAAAAAAGTTCACCTGGAGCGAGCCGCTAGGAACATCGTAGGGCGAGTTGGGAAGGGGGTCAATTGCCAGGGGCGGGGAGGGCTATGCTAGAGTGCGGCGGGGGACGGCAAGGGGCTGGGAGGGGGAAAAATGGGGAAGTTTGAGCGAGTCATCTGGATTGTGCTGGATAGCGTGGGGATTGGCGAGTTGCCCGACGCGGCGGAGTATGGCGACACGGGACGCAACACGCTGGGGCACATCGCCGAATCGCGGCCATTGCGGATACCGACGCTTGCCGGCTTGGGACTGGGGAATATTGCGCCGCTGCAGCACGTGCCGCCGGCAGAGGCTCCGCGTGCATTTTATGGAAAAGGCGCGACGGTTTCGCCAGGAAAAGACACCACCACGGGACACTGGGAGATGGCGGGAGTGTGGCTGGACCAGGCATTCCCCGTTTACAAGCAGGGATTTCCGCCGGAGGTGATGGGACCGTTTGAAAAGCAGATTGGGCGAAAGACAATTGGGAATAAACCTGCGTCGGGGACAGAGATTATCAAGGAGTTGGGCGAAGAGCACGTGCGAACGGGTCACCCGATTGTGTACACGTCGGGAGACAGCGTGTTCCAGATAGCGGCGCACGAAGAGGTGATTCCGATCGCTGAGCTTTATCGCATGTGCGAAATCGCGCGCAAACTGCTGGACGGAAAACATCGCGTGGGGCGCGTCATTGCGCGGCCGTTTATGGGCGCTCCGGGACATTTCACGCGGACAGCGCGGCGTCATGATTATGCCGTGGACCCACCTTGGCCGATGCTGCTGGATGTGCTGCAGGAACGCCGCGTGCCCGTGTATGGAGTCGGGAAGATCCACGATATTTACAACGGGCGTGGCGTGAACGAGTACGTCACAACCAAATCGAATGCGGATGGAATGGAAAAGCTGACTTTGGCATTGGGCGAGTTCCCGGACGGACTTATCTTTTGCAACCTGGTGGATTTTGACATGCTGTATGGTCACCGTAAAGATGTGGAGGGCTTTGCGCAATCGCTGGAAGAATTTGACGCGGGGCTGGCGGCTTACTTGCCGCTGCTGAGGGCGAATGATTTGCTGATGATCACCGCGGATCACGGATGCGATCCAGACCCGCGATGGGAAACCACGGACCATTCGCGAGAGTATGTGCCCATCCTGGCGTATACGCCGGCGGCGGAGCACGGCGCGAGCCTGGGAGTGCGGGAGACACTAGCGGATATGGGGCAAACGATTGCGGAGAATTTTGGGGTGGCGATTCCGCATGGGAACAGTTTTCTGGCGATGATGTAATGGGGCGCGGAGAGCAGAGTGGGCACGAGATTCGAAGGTGGTACGAACGTGAGAAGGGGCACCCAGTTTTCTTCCCATTTGGCGCCCGGGCCAGCCAAAAAAAAGGAAATTAGGAATACTTTCCTTCTGTCCCCGAGTTTCCCAGCACGTCGTCGAGCCAATCGAACATGGTCCGATGCTTCAAACCAAAGTTGTCAACCTGGCGGTAGTTGCTCCCGTCTTCGGGTGTGAAGACACGCACGGTCG
>Ga0181538_10002445_pt1 | contig 19303 bp, 13 predicted proteins | sample PEATcosm2014_Bin_40_FD_119773 | JGI IMG/M metagenome (GOLD analysis project Ga0181538, IMG submission 119773) | Peatland microbial communities from MTU Mesocosm Facility, Houghton, MI, USA - PEATcosm2014_Bin23_30_metaG | ecosystem: Environmental > Terrestrial > Soil > Wetlands > Peat | place...
CAGGCCGCCGGGCGAGTGGGCCCGTCACAAGCCGCTAGCGTCCCGCGACATGACAAGCACGTGGACAGCTCCACCGGTCGAGCGAACCGAACCCACTGGCGGCGCCGGCGAGCGTGAAGCTCTTGAGCAGTGGTTGGACTTCCATCGCGGGACGCTCCTCATGAAATGTGCCGGCCTCAGCTCTGACCAGCTGAAAACACGGGCCGTCGCGCCGTCGGGACTGTCGTTGCTCGGACTGGTCCGTCACATGGTCGAAGTCGAGCGTTGGTGGTTCCGCATGCACGCCGGCAGCGAGCAGATCGGCTTCGAGTACTGCACCGACGAGACCGACAGCTCCGACTTCGACGATCTCGAGGAGGCAGATGCGGCAGCCGACCTCGAGACTTTCCGGCGAGAGGTTGGCTCCGCACGCGCCGCGGTGCACGACAAGGATCTCGATGACGTCGTGCCGAGCCGCGGCCATCACCCGGAGCAAGTGCGCAACATACGGTGGATCTACCTCCACATGATCGAGGAGTACGCGCGACACAACGGCCACGCCGACCTGATCCGCGAGTGCATAGACGGCGCGGTCGGAGACTGACAGGTCATGGTGGCGACCGCCTGTACGAAGTCAACTGGGCGTCGGTCGAGAATGTCTCGCAAGTCCTTGTTGGGACGCACCGGACTGTCCGCTCTGGTCGCCTCCGGCGTTATGACGTTGGTGACGACGGCTTGGCCGGTTGCGCCGGCATCGGCAGGCCCCGCCCTCGCCCAGGCCGGCAAAGGCCTCACCGGGGTGATCGTGGAACCCTCCAAGCTCGGCTTCACGACCGGGATGACGCCCGTCTACGACTTCGTGGTGTCGGCGAAGAAGTCGGTTGACATGACCATGTACGAGCTTGTCGACCCGACGATGGTGAGCGCTCTCGTCGCAGACGAGAAGCGCCACGTGAACGTGCGCGTGATCCTCGACACCAATCGCGAAGCGAGCCGTAACGGGACCGCTTTTCGAGCCCTCACCGCAGGCGGCGTCAGGGTTGTTTGGGCCGACACCAGTTACGAGGCGACGCATCAAAAGACCATCACGGTCGACGCTTCCGAGTCGCTGATACTGTCGGCAAACCTCACCGCCGCGTACTACGCCACGACCCGTGACTTCGGCGTCTTCGACACCGACCCCAAGGATGTCGCGGCCATCGAGGCCGTCTTCGACGCGGACTTCGCGCACGAGCCCGTCAAACCTTCCGACGGTTCCGAGCTCGTCTGGAGCCCAGGCTCACAGTCCCAGATGCTCTCTGTGATCGACGGTGCCCACCACACCCTGTCGCTCGAGAACGAGGAGATGGGCGACTCGACGATCACCGACGCCATCGTGGCCGCTGCAAAGCGCGGAGTGAAGGTCGAGGTCACCATGACCAGGGACAGCTCCTACGACGCCGACTGGAGCGCGATCGTCAGTGCCGGGGGTCACGTCCACCTCTACAACGAGGGCTACTCGGACCTGTACATCCATGCGAAGACAACCATCGCCGATGCTGGTTTCTCCGATCAGAGGATCTACGTCGGCAGCATTAACTTCTCTCGCGCCTCGATGGACGACAACCGCGAGCTCGGTGTCATCACGACTGACGCGAAGATCCTCAACGACATCAATGTGGTGGTGACAGGGGACTATTCCGACTGCACCGCGGCCACGGACTGCAGCAACTACGACTGACCACGCGACGGCCCGCGATGGGTGGGTGTCTATTCGAAGCCATGGGAGCGACATGATGACACCGGAAAGGTGGCAGGGTCCCCTCCGGCGCTTGAGGCCCGGACGCGGCGCTGACCGACCGGACCGCCGCTATGGCCGGGCACGCTTCCTGCCCTTTGCCTCGACCCAGGACCCTGTGACAAGGGAGGGACGATCGATCGGGGTGCCGCCCGAGCAGGGTGACACCGTCGTAGACGCCCTGATTGCCAACGGCCAGCGGATCCCCGACCGCCCCGCGATGCGACATTGCGCCGCCGAGCGCCCCACCGAGGGGGAGTGGAAAGCAGTCACCTGGGCCGAGTACCTGCTGGCGGCCCGTGAGATCGCCGCGGGCCTCGCCGAGCTCGGAGTCGGACGCGGCGGGCGGGTCGCGATCCTGTCGGCGAACAGGGTGGAATGGCATCTCGCGGACCTGGGGACCCTTCTGAACGGAGCCGTGACGGTGCCCGTTTACCCGACGAGCTCACCGTCTCAGGTCGCCTACATCCTCGGGCACGCACAGGTCGAAGTGTGCTTGGTGGACACCCGCGCCCAGCTGGGCAAGCTCATCGGGATTCGCGACCAGTTGCCGGCACTCAAACGGGCGATCATCGCTGACGGCGCCAGGCGCGCGGGTGACTCCTTCGTCGTCAGCTTTGACGCGCTCCGGGGCGCCGGCGCGGACCGGCTGAGGCGTGTTCCCAGTTCTCTCGACGCGCTATCCCCTCGGGTCCGGCCCGGGGACCTTGCGACGATCGTGTACACGAGCGGCACCAGTGGCCCTCCGCGAGGGGCAATGCTCACTCACGCGAACATCATGTGGGTGCTGCGCAACGTCACGCCCGTTTATGACATCGGCGAGCGCGACCGACTCCTTTCGTTCCTACCTCTCAGCCACATAGCCGAGCGCATGATGAGCGACTTCCTGCCGATAGCCGTAGGCGGTGAGACCTGGTTCGCCCGCAACATCGCCAGCGTCGCCGAGGACCTCCCGGAGTGTCGGCCAACCGTGTTCCTGGCGGTGCCCCGGATCTGGGAGAAGCTCCGTGAAACAGTGGAGAGCCGAGTGCGGACCCAAGCGCCACCGGTTCGCGCTGTCGTGCAGCGCTATATCGACCTCGGCCTGCGCAAGGTCGCTCACGAACAGGAAGGCTCGGCCACCAACGGATCCGCGCTCGTCCTGTATCGAGCCCTGGACCTGACGGCAGGGGCGGCTCTACGCCAGATGCTCGGCCTCGACAGGGCCCGCGTCCTGATTACGACTGCGGCACCCGCTCATCCCGAGCTCATCAGCTGGTTCCACGCCGTCGGACTGCCTCTCCTCCAGTTGTACGGACAGACGGAGGGTTGCGGCCCGACAGCCGCCAACCGAACTTCGCGCGTCCGGATCGGCACCGTGGGCACTGCTCTTCCGGGAACGAGCGTCAGGATCGCTGACGACGACGAGATCCTCGTGAAGGGAGGCAACGTGTGCCTGGGCTACTTGAACGACCCCGCCGCGACAGCCGAGCTCATCGACTCCGACGGCTGGATGCACACCGGCGACACAGGAGCTTTCGGCGCGGACGGGTCCTTGCGCATCCTCGGTCGGAAAAAGGACATCATCATCACGACGGCCGGCGAGAACATCGCGCCGGAGCCGATAGAGGTCGACCTCACGAACCACCCGCTCATCTCCGAGGCGGTCGTGGTAGGAGAAGGACGGCGATACCTGGCCGCCCTTGTCACCCTCGACCCCGATGCGCTCACGCGCTGGGCGCGACGACACAACAAGCTCGGCGATCTCGAAGCTCTCGCAGCCGACCCCGACCTGCTCGCCGAGATCCAAGCGGCCATCGATCAGGTCAACACCGAGCGGTCGCGTGCGGAGGCAATCCGCAAGTTCCGCGTCCTGGCCCACGTGCTGACAGCCGAGGACGGGGAGCTGACCCCGACGATGAAGGTCAAACGAGGCATCGTGTACGAGCACCATGCGGACGTGATCGCCGAGCTTTACTCCGGCGGGTGAACATCGCGTCACCGGCCGGGTCACTATCGTCTCGCGCGATGCCGAACCGCAAGACGCCGCCAACGCGCGGGCGCGCCCGGACCGGGCGTCTCTGGGTGCTCGCCGTCGTCGCCACTCTGCTCCCCGTATTGGCGGCGCGCGCCACCCCCCCGGCGGCCGCCGGGCAGGCGATCACCAGGCGCAGCGAAGCGCGGCCCGCACGAGCTGTTTCACCAAGGTCCGTGCAGGCGCCACGAAATCTGCAAGACGTCGCGGGCGCGCCGATCCCCTTCGGGGCGGCGCAGTATTTCGGCACGGTCGCGCTGAAGGACTCGAGCTCCGGAATGGCCGCCATGGCCGCCAGCCAGAACGGACGCGGCTACCTGCTCGTGACCGGCGGCGGCGGCGTGTTCGGTTTCGGTGACGCCAGGTTCCACGGCACGGTCGCCGCCTGGCACAAGGCTCATGTGGTCGCGATCGCCGAGACCGGCAACGGAGGCGGCTACTGGCTGGCGTGCGCGTCCGGCCAAGTCTTCAGCTTCGGTGACGCCAGGTTCCACGGCTCGCCGGGCGGCCAGCTCAGTACTGCGATCGTCGCCATGGCGGCCACGCCAGGAGGCCGCGGCTACTGGCTCGCGGCCTCGGGTGGGCGCGTCTTCGGTTACGGAGACGCCGACGTCTACGGTTCGGCCACCCCTGAACTCCACGGTGATCGCATCGTGGCCCTGGCGGCCACTCCCGACGGCAAGGGCTACTGGCTCGTCACTTCGCACGGCCGCGTCTTCGGTTACGGTGACGCCCACTCCGACGGCTCGGCAACCGGTGAGCTCGGCAGCGACCGCATCGTGGCCATGGCGGCCACTCCCGACGCCAAGGGCTATTGGCTGGTATCGGCGGGCGGGCGCGTCTTCCACTACGGCGACGCCCACTCCTACGGCTCGGCAACCGGTGACCTCGACGGCGACCGCATCGTGGCCATGGCGGCCACGCCCGACGGGAGTGGCTACTGGCTGCTGGCGTCGATCCCACCACCCGTGGGACTCCCGGCACCTGGCCCGGGCTTCCTCGCCGGCCACGTCACGGCGATCGGCGACTCGGTGATGCTCGACGCCGCGCCCGCCCTGGAGGCGGACATCCCCGGCATAGAAGTCGAAGCGGCCGTCAGCCGCCAATGGGATGCGGGCATCGCTGTCGCGCAACAGCTCAAGTCCGAAGACCGCCTCGGGGCGATTGTCGTGATCGACCTCGGCACCAACGGCCCCGTGAGCACGCAGCAGTTCGCCGAGATGATGAATGTTCTCGCCGGCGCCTCCCGTGTCGTGTTCGTCACCGTGCATCTTCCCCCGGGCTACTCGTGGGTGAACTCGGTGAACGTCACCTTGGCACAAGGTGTCCAGAGTTACCCGCGGGACCGGCTCGCCGACTTCAACAAGCTGGCTGACGCGAACCCGCAATGGTTCTACTCCGACGGTGTTCACATGCCGATCGGCGGCCTGGGTGCCCAAGCGATGGCCAGCCTCATCAAGTCCGAAATCTGAGCGCCAGGCGACTAGGCCGCGCGTCGAAGAACCAGTTGGCGACGGGAGAACAAGGACTGGCGACGGCGGGTGTTTCGACGGTGATCGGTCGTCTTGGCAGCGCTGGCAAGCGAGCCGCGCGGCCAGCACTGCAAGCCGGACGGACTCCACAAGCCCACGGGCGGTGTTCGAACCGGTCGCCACTGTGATCCAGGGAAACCGGCGCCAGGACCGGCACAACCACAGAGGCTGGCACCGGGCACCGGATTGCCGATACGGCTCACGCTGCGCCGCCGGGCGCTCCCGGAACGCAACTGCTGCCGAAGCTGATGCGGCGCGACCGTAGGGCCGCCCCAAGAAGGCGCCACCCGATCATGGCGCCTCCGAGGAAGCCCGTCGCCACAAGGACGAAGGCCACTGCCGTCCCCTCACAAGCGGTACGTGGCGCGCTGAGCTCTCACAGCGCGACAGCTTCGGTTGCGCCTGAACGCGCGCGCCGGGGCCGTGCGACACCTCGACTCCTATGATCGTCGGGTGGAGAACGCGGACTATGACGTCGTAGTGGTCGGCAGCGGTTTCGGGGGCAGTACGGCGGCCCTGCGTCTGACCGAGAAGGGTTACCGCGTCGCGGTCCTGGAGTCAGGCCGCCGTTTCGACGAGACCACGTTCCCGAAGACCTCGTGGCGACTGCGCTCGTTCTTCTGGGCACCCAGGCTCGGGCTTTTCGGCATCCAGCGGATGTCCGTCCTGAAGAATGTGCTGGTGCTCTCGGGCGCGGGTGTGGGTGGAGGATCCCTTGTCTACGGGAACACGCTCTACGAGCCCTTCCCGTCCTTTTTCACCGATGCCCGGTGGAGTCACATCACTGACTGGCGCGCGGAGCTGACACCGTGCTTCGACCAGGCAAAGCGCATGCTCGGCGTTGTTGCGAACCCGACCATGACGGCGGCAGATGAGGTGATGCGTGCCGTCGCCGAGGAGTTGGGCGTCGCCGAGACGTTCGGCCCCACGCCGGTGGGTGTGTTCTTCGGCGAGCCCGGGCGCGAAGTCGACGACCCGTACTTCGGCGGCGTCGGCCCGGCCCGCAGGGGCTGTACCGAGTGCGGTGAGTGCATGACCGGCTGTCGCCACGGCGCCAAGAACACGCTGTTGAAAAACTACCTGTTCCTCGCCGAACGGGGCGGTGCCAAGGTGCACCCGCTGACGACCGTCACCGGCATCCGGCCCCGGGCCGACGGTCGCTACGAAGTCACGGCCGAACGCACAGGCGCATGGCTATCCAAGCACCGGAGAACCTTCGTCGCGTCGGACGTCGTGCTAGCGGCAGGAACGATGGGTACTCAGAAGCTGCTGCACTCCATGCGCGACATCGGCAACCTCCCCAACCTCTCTCCCAGGCTCGGCGAGCTCACGCGTTCGAACTCAGAAGCGATCATCGGGGCGCGCACCTTCCTGCGCACGGCCGACTTCTCCAAAGGCGTCGCCATCACGTCGTCGTTCTACCCCGACGAGCAGACCCACATCGAGCCCGTCCGCTACGGGCACGGCAGCAACGCCATGGGGCTGTTGACCACAGCGCTGGCCGACGGCGACGGCCCGTCGCGGCTTGTGACATGGGCGCGCGAAGTGTTGCGCCATCCATTGATGATGGCGCGCAACTTGAGCATGCACAGGTGGTCTGAGCAGACCATCGCAACACTCGTCATGCAGACCCGCGAGAACTCGATGACCTGTTACACGAAACCGGGCCTCGTCGGCCGACGGCTCACATCCAAACAGGGCCACGGAGAGCCGAACCCGACTTGGATCCCGATCGGCCACGACGCGGTTCGACGCGTAGCCAGGCGCATCGGTGGATTCCCAGCAGGCGGCTGGAACGACGTCTTCAACATCCCGATGACGGCCCATCTCCTCGGCGGCGCTGTGATCGGCGACTCGCCAGAGACCGGAGTGATCGATCCCTACCACCGCGTCTACGGTCATCCCGGCCTCCATGTCGTGGACGGTGCCTCCGTCTCCGCCAATCTCGGGGTCAATCCGTCGCTCACGATCACCGCACAAGCCGAGCGCGCGATGGCGCTTTGGCCGAACAAGGGCGAAGCGGACCAGCGGGCCGAACTCGGTGACCCGTACCGGCGCATCGACCCTGTCGCCCCTCGCAATCCCGTCGTCCCAGCCGAGGCTCCCGGCGCACTGCGCCTGCGGGCGGCACCGCCGAGCTTGTGAAGCTCGGGCACCTCGCCGGGTCGGGTTTCCGAGCAGGATTGGAAGCCGCGGGTGTCAGGGGTGCGGAAAGGGGGCGATCCGCAAGGTGTGGTCCCAGACAAGGACGTGGTACCTGCCGACCTTGTAGAGGTGGGCCGGCGGTCCCCATGTCCTGTCCGCGGCGGTCATGTAGCGACCGGCGTGACTCGAAGTGCCGTACACGAGGAACTGGAAGCGTTGACCGACATACCAACTGGCAGACGACTGGGACATCATGCGCTGCACACCGTGCCTGCCGATCGACACGGGCCTCACCGCAACGGCGCCACTGCTCTCTACGGTCGTGATCGCGGCGGACCAGTACCCACCGATCCCGTTTGTGAGATCGTGAGCTTCCAGCCAGGTGGCCAGGGAACTGGCGGGCTGTGTCGGCTCGGGACGAGACAGGGCGTAACCGAGTCCGGCTCCAAAACTCAACGACACGGCCAATCCTGCGATGGCGAGTGCGCGAGTGGTCCAGCCCACCGGGACCTTCGACCAAGCCCGGGCGACGATGCGCCCGGTCAGGACACTGGCGAACACAATCGGCACAACGAGGAAGTGGACGCCGACCCCATTGGCGCCCGCGAGAATCACGAATATCGCCGATGAGCCGAGCGTCGCGAAAACCAGCACGTCGTCAAGGCGCCAGAGCTCGGGGCCGCCGGCCGGAGGTGCGCTCCGCGAACGCCCGCGGACGACACCCGCGACAAGGTTCACCAGGGCGCCTACCGAGCACGTGAGCAGGAAGAGTGCGCCGACAGCGTGCACCTCGAGCAGTTCAAGGGGGACCCCGCCAGTCGCGAGAGGGCCGTTCGTCCAACCGACGAGATCGGCCCCGTAGGTGAAGAGATGCCCGACGTTGGTGATCATTTGGCCCAGGCTGGCAATCCGTAGGGTCGCTCCCGGCTCGAACCTGCCGAGCGCGTCGGTGAGGCGAAGCGCGATCGCGCCGATCCCGCCACTGGCGACGGCGGCCGTGACCTGCGCGATGCCGCTTTGCCAGCTTCGCTCGCGCAGCATCGCCACAAGGCCGGCAACGAGCAGTGGTGCTACCGCAAACGCGACGATCATCAGGTCGCCCAGCATCCCGAATGCAAGCAGGGCCACCGCCACAACCCAGCCCCAGTCGAAGCGCCCCCGTCGTAAGGCCGCAAACGCCACGAGGGCGTAGAGAGCCGTGGCGACATGGAAACCTTTTCCAACGAACCAGTAATCCATGGCGGGAGTGGCAAAGGCGAGCAGGGCCACGACGGCGACAGCCCCGGCAAGACTCGCGGAGAGACGGTGACCGTCGCGCACGAGGAGAATGCCGACCGCAATCGCTAGCCCGGCCATAACGGCGGGTTCGGCGTAGAGAAGTCCCGGCCGAAGGCCGACGAGCCGGACCGCGAAAGCATAGAAAACGCCGTCGCTGGTCCAGTAACTGCCTGGCGCCAGGATCCAGCCATGAAGCAATAAATGGCCGTCGCCCATCGCCTGACCGACGAGGATCGTGGTCGCCTTGTCCGAGTCGGGGGCGCCTGTACGGACCGACGCGGCATAAAGGAGCGCCACCAGGCCGGCAAAGCTGGCGGCTATCGCTACCGGGACCACGGCAAGTCGAAGGCGGAGTCGCCTCAGCCATCCAGCACGTGATTCGGGAGTCGTGCCGCCGGCGTCGACCGAGATCATCGGACTAGGCCCGTGACCTCGCCCGGGAGTTTGCCTCACGGTTGGCGATCTCAGCCTCCTCGAGCGCCGGGGCGAGCGACTCACCGGCATCCGCACGGACCGGATCGGGTCGCGGTCTGCGCCGCACAAGGGGCCAGGCCGCCCACGCGAACAATGCCGCCAGGGCGGCCAGAGCGAGCCATGTCCCGATGACCAGGCGCTTTGGCATGTACCAGACGTGGACGAGATAGCGGCCGGCCGGGACCGGCGCCTTCATCATGACGCCCTTGTAGAGCGACAGGGGCAGTGCGCGGCCGTCGATGGTGGCGTGCCACCCGGGGTAGTCGGTCACGCGCAGGACGAGCTGGCTCGGTGCCGCGGCGTCGATGGTGAAGCTCCAGCTGCTCGTCACGGGGTGCTCGACAGATGAAACCGTTCCGGTGGCGCCCGAGCCGACATCTGCGACTAGGGAGAAACGCGAGGCGCCGGAAACCGCATAGAGGCGCTCGCCCGCGAACGACGCGACATAGCGCGTGTCCGGCGGCGGTGCCAGGTCAAGCCGCGTCGGCTGCAGGATCCACGCGATTCCGTACCTGCGCGCGAGAGCGGCGGAGTCGATGTCGGGCTCCACGAGGGGCGGCCCGCCCGTGCGCAGGAAGTACGCCTGCGGGATCACTGGGTCGTAGGCGGCGAACTCAGCGAGGCCGTAGCCGAGGTTGGCTTCCGGGTAGAAGCCGGCGTGCGCCATCTTCCGCGTTTGCGTCGGCGTTCCGGTATCTACGCCGACAAGACCTGATCCCACGACGGCCTCCAGCCGCGCAATCGCCGGGGTGACCGGGAAGAAGCTCTTGCTGTAGGAGTTGATCCCGACCCCGGAGAACACGAGGAAGGCGGCCTCCGCACCAAAGAGCAGCGCCACGGCCATCACGGCTGCAGTTCCGGCGCGCCGACGATGCGCGAGGGTTCGCACGAGGACGAACAGGAGACCGGCGAGAACACAGGCGGCCACGAGCCCGGTTGGCCACCACATGCTCTCGATCTTGAGCTGGTGCTGCCACGCCGGGAGGTCGTTCTCGACTGCCCCGCGCCAGAGAAAGTCAACGAATAAGGCGACGAGTGCCGTCAGGCCCCAGTACAGGGTCAGCATGCGGCGCTCGCCGCGGGCGCGGATGAGAGTCTCGAGCCCCAAAGCGGACAGCACGCCGACGGGCAGGCCGATGACCGTGCGCATCCGCTTGATCGCCAGGCCATGGAGGACCGAGTGGCTCACGAAATTCGACACGACGTGGAACCACGTCGCCTGGTAGGAGATCAACATGGTGGCGACGACCATGGCGACCATGGCGATGACCGTCGGGTGGCGCCACCAGCGCAGCACGGCGACCCCGGCCAGGACGAGCGCGATCACCCCGACGTAGACGACCGTCTCGTAGTAGTCGCCGTGCGAGTAGAACAAGCTGCTTCCCTTGACCGGAAGCCCGTAGTACCCGGGAGCGACGAGCAGGCCGAGAGAGTTCGCATCGACTCCACGCACGCCCCCCGAACCTGCCGCGCGGTGGCTGCCCCTCACGATCTGCAGTCCCGGGAACCACAGGGGCGAGGAGAGCACGGCGCCCGCGACGATCCCGACGGCAACGCGAATGACGCCAGAGGGTGAGAGCCCGCGCCTTGCCACGAGTGCCAGGACTGCCAGCACGACAAAGTAGGCCACCAGTGCTGCAGCTACGAAGAAGTACGCCTCCGGAAACCCGGCAAACACGCAAAAGGCGACCGACAGCGCCAACAGGATCACGTAAGACCGCTTCTGCTTCCAACGGTAGGCGAGGATCGCCAGCGCCATGATCCAGCCGAGCCAGGCCACGACCCCTGACAATGGCCAGGCAAGCCAAGCGGAGAGCGCGCCCGACAACATGAAGACGACCCCGCCGAACGCCGAGGCCAAAGGTCGCAGGCCGAGCACGCGGCAAAGGACGTACAGACCGGTGCCTGCAATGAGGAGCTTCATCGCCACGACGGCGAGAAACGCGAACCGGAGCGGGAAGACATAGCTGACAAGATCGGGCAGGCTCAACACGGCCGACTGGAAGTTGAGGAACTGGTTCAACCCGAGCAGGCTCAGGTCGTTCCAAAGCGGGAACTGGAGATGGTGGATCGCTGTCCAGTCGAAGGTGTTGAAAGACACCATCTCGCTGACCGAGTCGCCGTTCAGCCAGTTGTGCGGTGCGCCGGGGTACGCACTTTGGCCGAGTGAGGTGAAGCCGACGACGGAGTCAAAAGCGCCGAAGCTCCAGCCGTCCTTGACCGCCGGCGACAGGTAAGCGAGGATGAAACCGACCATGGCCGAAAGGCCGAACACGTCGCCTCCGCGGCGTGCCCACCAGCCCCCGACACGTCTACGAGATCGCGCGTGCACACCTGTCACCAGATCGACTCCGGTGTGCGCCTGGTTGTCAGAAGTGATTGATCGGCTGTGAGTCCTGTGCATCGGAACACCGACAGTTCAGCGGGTCCACAACGTCCCCGCCATTCCGGCGCACCCAGCTGGTCGAATTCCGCGCGCGCGAAGGCAGCTCTTGAGCAAGGCGGCTGCTCGTCCCTGTAGCGCTCCCGCGACGATGGGAGCGATCCGGAAACGCCCTTCAGATGCATCGCTCAGACGAGAAGGGAGGCGCCATGGCGCTCACCTTGCCCACAAAGACGACTGACCTGTCGGTGGCTAGTGGTCGTGGCGCCACTCGGCGCATGTCCACATAGGGACGACGCCGACAGCCTAGACAGGCGCGCTGCTCGCAGCATGCGGCGGTGGGCACGGCTCACAGTGTTACAGCTCCACCTCGAGCTGGGCGCGCGGCAACGCTCTCGGCCTCGCGTCTCGTCGACCAGGCGCGCGGCCCTTCGGAAGTTCACGTGAGTTGGGTGCAGCGCGACCTATCCGCCGACACAGCCCCTCTCCGATGAACACCTCAAGTACCGGGGTGGCCACAGCTCAGCCGAGCGGTCAGCAGCCTCGCCGCAGCGGGAGGTGTGCTGTCAGCATCCCACCGCATGACTTTCGCCCCTACCGATTCGGGTGTCACCCGTCCACGATTGCGGAGATGGCCAGGACATACCGATTGGGACTCGCCCGGTGTGCTGTCAACGTCGTGTACACGCGGATGGTCAGGCGAGGGCGCGGTCCGAGTCTTCTGCACCTGCTCACGGTGCGGGGGCAGAGAACAGGCGAGCGGCGGTCGACCCCCGTGTCCCTAATGGAACTCGACCACCGGCGATATCTTGTGGCGCCATACGGACCGGTGAGTTGGGTGAAGAACGCGGGCGGCAGGGGAGGTCTCCCTTACCAGGGGCGATCGCACGGAGCGGTTCACCCTCAGGGAGCTGGGTCCGGAGGAGGCCGTCCCAGTGTTGCGTAAGTACCTCCGCGAGATCAAGGCCGCCCGACCGTACTTCGAGGTAAACGCGGACTCCCCCGAAAGCGAGTTCCGCGGAATCGCTCCGAGCAAGCCGGTGTTTGAGCTCACTCCGCGCGGTTGAACCTTCCGGATCCGAGAGCCAGCCGCCTTCTCTTCCCGGGCGCCACGTCGCGTTCGGTTGCGCGAATCGGGCTGAGCTCGTTCAGTGGGAAACACAGCTGAACTCACTTGACATCGCGCACGGCGGTGTCGTCGAGGCGCCCTATGGTTCGGGCTTGTCGTTCAGGGACCCAGACAACATCGCCCTGGAGTTCTTCGCCCCGCCCGGATAGACCCCATCCCGGTTCACAAGGCCCGGCAAAGCCATTGCGCTGGGCCGGGCCAGGCGGCAGAAGGACCTTCGACAAGTGACGCGGACCACCCGGACCAACTGCGCATCTCGCCGGTGTAGGCATGCGGAACGACGTCGACAAACGGGCGTGGTTGGCAGACGCGGCGATGTCCTGGGCGTGCTTGCGGGCCCAGGGCCGGGCCTGGAGTCGAACCCGACCTGGGTCTTGGCGCCTGCAAACCGTGAGATGGCCCGAAGTTCCCGCTCGACTCCAGACCACCGGCTCTAGCCTGACGGCGTGAGGAGCGAGACGGCTGACGCGGTTCGAGTAGCGAAGCCTGCGGAGTTCGAGGTCCTGCGCGAGATCGAAAAGACTGCGGACGGTCTATTCGCCGAGGTCGGCATCGGGCCATTCGCCGTCTCGGACGAGGAAGACCACCTGGCCGAAGCCGCGGTCGTGCTCGTCTCGGGGACGCCACCGGTTGGGTTCGCTTGTGTCGAGATTGTCGATGGTCTAGCCCATATCTGGCAGCTCTCGGTACTCCCATCGAAAGGTAAACGGGGCCTTGGGCGCGCTTTGGTCGAGGCCGTCTGCGACTGGGCGCAGCTGAATGGCCTAGCAGCCGTGACTTTGACCACCTTCCGAGACGTGCCGTGGAACGCACCCTTCTACGCCCGGCTCGGCTTTCGCGTAGTTGAAGCTCCGTCGCCAGGACTTCAGGCCATTCGCGATCACGAGCGAGATGTCGGTGATGACGCTTTCGGCCCGCGAGTCGCCATGCGCATCGACCTGCAAGCAAGCGCAGCCCACCAACAGCAGCCCTAGTTCTCATCTGGGTCTTCCAGCGCCGACTTGTTGTGCCCAGCCTCCGACCCGTCAGTTCGATGTACCTGCGCCACGAAGAGGGCTTTCGCAGCGTCACCGAGGGTACGCGACGTGCCGATGCGGACTCGCCGTTCCCGAACGTCAAGCCGGGCTCCCACGACAAGACCGGCGACCCTTCCGATCAAGGAGTGCTCATGTTCCGTTCACCGCGAGGTCTGAGCCCGTTCACCAACGGGTCGTCTTAGACGCCGAGGCCTGAGTCGCCACGGTTCACCCGCCCTTGTTCGACGGAGCCACGGCGACGATCGCCAACATGAACCGCGCAACCCACTGCGAGGTCGAGCGGCTGGCGCTCACCGACCCGGACTCAAACGAGGACGTGCCAGCTTTCGCAACCCGGTTCGCAGGTGACTTCATGCTGACCAGCCAGGGTGACAAACAGCAGATCTTCGTTCACGACGCTGACGGAACCCCATCGGACTGTCTCGGTCTTGCAGCTGTCTGACTCTGGGGACGACACCGCCTGGGCCTGCGACAGCTCCGGCGCCATCTACACCACCGACAACTCCAATGACACGATCTATGAGATCACCGGCCCGTTCCGCCGCGGGGCCGGTGTTCGTGACTGACACCCCCTGTGACGCCAACGGCGCCCCAAACACCTGCCCAGGGCCCGGGTTCCCCGCCAACTACATCGGCCGACTGAACCCGATGACCGGTGCGATCACGAAGAACCTGACCGGACCAGCGCCTGTAGCTCAGGGCAAGTACTTCCGGCCTTAGGACCGCAACGAGCCCAGCACGCCGCACCGACCTGCCACATAGACCAGCGGGACAGCCGCACCTGACGAATAGGCGAGTCGCCGGCCGGGTCTGCTACAGCGAAAACCCGCTCCCTTGACGGCCGTCGCGTTCCCCGTGGCGATGGGCACTGCTGGTCACCCCTGCAAGGGCTGCGACCTCAGCTGATGATTGTCGCCCGGGCTGCGCGGTTCGCCTGGATCGTCGCCAAGCCAAGCCAGCCAAGGAGCCAAGCAGTGGCGATACGGGACAAGACCGTCCGCGCCCTGGGACCGGGACTGGACGCGGCGGCGACGACCGCGGCAAGGACGGGACCGCACCCCGCGATAGTCATCGCCGAGGCAGCGGCCCGATGCCCGGCGTCCCAGGCTTCATCACTACGCAGGGTCGACGGCAGGCGGATGCCGGCAAACATGTTCCTCGGCAGGCGTCCCGTCGCCGCCATACGTCCGAGCACGACCACGATCCCGCCGCTGAATGCCAAACTGATCGCCTTGGACACGCGCGCCAGGCCACACAGGTCCTGGTCGCTCGCATCACCGGAACCGTTGTCCTGGCTCGTGAGCCCACTTCCCCGCTGCACTGCTTCTCGCTCGATCATGGTGACCTCCGTCACCCCGATCATGCCACCAAACAGGCTGAGCCGATTCGCACGAAACCGCCGGGGCGGTTTGTCCGGCCGTTTCCGGACGGATGTGGCGACCGACCGGATCGTCGTGAGGACAAGCGCCGAGATTGAGAGCCCAGTCAGTCACCAAGGGCACCGGTACAGTTGCCATGGAGCGGACGAAATGAGCATCAACGAGAACGGTCACGCCGCGGGAACCTGCGAGAGGGCTCTGGCTCTTTCAAGGTGCCCACCTTGACGCGTCACCACGCCGCCCGCCGGACCCGCCGGTTTGCGGCCCGTCGTGCCCGTCGCGTCGCCTACCGTACGGCCCGCGTCGGGAGCGCCGGGTGCTTCGGGTGCTCGATGTACCTTATGGTCCCCGCTCTCATTGTGCTGCTGTCACTGTGGGCCTCCTTGCGCCCTCACAAGCGCGAGTTGCGCCGTTGACCGCCCGCTTGCTGGGGCATCGGCAGTCTGAAAGCCCTCTCGGGACGCCTGCGAGGGTGAAGTCTGTCCTCCCGGACCGTCACGGGAATAGCGTGCCAGGCCCTTGCAGTTGACAAAGGTAATTGGGGGCCTGCGTCTATGGACTTGCATGACGAGTTCGAGGTTCCGCTGCCCGTGGCCGAGGCATGGGCAGTACTGACAGACATCGAAAAGGTCACGGCCCACTTGCCCGGAATCTGGCTTCTGCGGGTCGAAGGCGAGACGTACGAGGGCGTCGCGAAAGTCAAAGTCGGGCCGGTCACGGTGTGGTACGAGGGTATCGCCCGCTTTCTGTTGCTGGACGCGGAGGTACGCAAGGCAGTCCTCAAGGCGGAAGGTAGCGAAATCCATGGACCAGCTAGAAGCACCGCCGTGGTCACAGCGACCCTCTCCCCTTCAGCGAGTGGCACCAATGTCCAAGTCGTTACGGTTATCTCCGTCGACGGCAGGCTCGCCCAGTTCGCCAAGGGTGTGATAGACGCCGTGTCACGCAAGCTCATGGCCGAGTTCGCCGCAAACCTGGAGTTGACCTTGCTGGCCACGCCCGAGGTCTCTACCACAGAGCTGGTCGTCGGGACCGAGACCACCAAGGATGCCGACAAGACTGCTCGTTAGATCAACAGACGCCGACGGCCGGGCCAAACGGCCCCCCCAATCCTCGCTCCGTCCCGACCCGACCGCCGATACCGTGGCTTCCCCCACCTGACCCAAGGCGTCCGCTAGGTCTGTCGGCGAACGAAGCGAGCCGACCCAACAAAGTAAATCCAGCACCCTGGCGTGGTCACGGTGTTGTCAGCGCGCTCGTCAAGTTGGCGGTGGTGCACGACCCCCCGCCGTTGGGGGGGACACAAGGCAGAGAGGGTCGTGCACCTTCCTCAATTCTGGGCGCGGGCGCTAGCCCTACACAACGGGCGGCTGGCACAGTGCTAAGCCTGGTGCACGAACCCCACCAAGGCACCGCAAGCCTCACGGCCACGGGTCGCGTGGCCCGGCACACAGGAACCAGCAGTACTCCGAGCACGCCGACTGCGCTCAAGTACTGGCGCACTCGTGCCGACAAATTGGTGCACGACCCCCTGATGCCTTGCGAGGGAAGCTGGGAGCCGTGCACCGTTCGAAAAGTATGCGCTCACGGGGTGCCCCGCGCTAGGGGTGACTGGGACGAGGGTGACCGCCCTCGCCGGCGCGAGACGTGGAGCTAGGACCTTTACCTCCTGCGCGTTGCGGGGCTACCGGTGTCACAATCGTGGACGTGATTATCGAGTTCATGGACAACGACCAGGGCTACGTTGCCTGGCTAGCTACTCATCCAGACGGGTTCGTCCTGAACTGCGAGCGGCCACCCCGACCATCTTCCCTGACCCTGCACCGGGCAACGTGTTGGACCATCAGCAGGGCATCGGGTACCAACTGGACTGTGAACTACCAGAAGGTCTGCGCCGACACGTTCGGGGAAATCGACTCCTGGGCGGGGCAAATCGGACCGCCGTGGCGCTGCGGGTTCTGCGCGCCCGGTTCATGACCCTGTTTCATCTAGGAGTCGACACGAACACGAAGATATGCCTGCGACGGCCGACAGACGAATCGGGTGCGCCTTCACCCTTCCTCAGGGTATTGCCTTCTCCACAGACGCTGTCTGGGCGGCGGATAGACGGCCCTGGCGATGGTATTGGAGACCTACGCGATTACCCATCCACAGAACACCAAGAGCACGGTGCACATGTCGCGTTTGCCTTTCCGAGCGGCAGTAACAGCTAGCAGGACGGCCCAGGCAACAGCACATCCGAGGCTGTATGGCGTATAGGTCCCACGCCTGAGTTTCACGTGTCGGCCCCCCTTTCAAGACCTCTTGACGGGCTTCAAGTATGCCGCCTCTCCCGTTCCTAGAACGGCCGGGCCATGCACACCGAAGAGTTGTAGAGGACCCACTACGTCGACGGCACGGCTATCGCCATCCCCGTACCCCTCTGTCTGCCCAGCACTACGGGAGCGCAGGACGGCACCAGAACCCGAGGGTGGACTCGCGCTAACCCGTCGTGGTTCTCCAAGTGGTCGTTGGACCGCGGGGCGCTTACCTCCCAGACTTCGAACGACTCCGACCCCGGTGGGAGTGGCGGTCTGGCTGGTGACTCGGGCGCGGTGTCGGTCATGGTCACGACCGCGGTCACCGGATCGACCTCGAAGTCATTGATTAGGTGCTGGTCATACTCAACATGTGCCTCCGGGACGGAGACTCGTCGGATGACGTACTCGCCGTCGACTCACTCTCCACAGTGCTCGTTACGTCGGAAAGGCCAGGTCCGGGTATTCCGCAACGTTGTTCGCCTGCAGCTCGTCCCCGGCAAACAACCGGCCTCTGGCTCTCATTGGACCTCCGCGTGTTACCCCTCGTCAAACTCCCACTGCGGCCTTCGCAATCCGGGCGAGCAAGACATCTCGCTCGGCGTCCAGTGGCACGCTCCATTGGTCGTCAAGCCGCGCGTCAGACCAGCTCCGCAGGTAGCGAGGTCCCTCCGCCTTGCTGCCGAAGGTACAGACCCATCTGGCCGACCAGCCCGCCGCCTCCGCCATGCGCTGAATCGCTAGCTCGGCGAACATCCCGGTGGCATCGAGTTCAACCAGCGGCTTGTTCCCGAAGCCATGCTGAAGCGAGGGACCGTTCCAACGCCGCAACTTGAGAGAAACCATCGGAAGACGAAGCGTGACTGTTAACTTCTTCAGGTTAGGTTCGAAATTCGCTGGGTAATCGCTCATGACAATCCTCCGAGTCGCTGCCTCGCGTCAGGGTCTGCCCTCCCGCGCCGCTGTCACGAGACCTCAAAGGCTAGGACGCGTGGACGTGGCCCCGGTCCCATCACGCCGCCCGCACCGAATCCAAGATGGTCCTCGCGACCATGCCGTTCCCGGTCAACCCGATGGAGGCGAAGACCGGCTTGCTGCGCCCTGCCACGTTTACCCTCAGGACGAGGATGGAGTACGCGGGCGAAGTTGCCGGACACGCCGTCAAACCTTGGAGGACGAGGCAGTGAGCCGAAAGGGAGAGTGTCACCGTCGGCTCGGTACGCAAGCCCGAATCGACCTGGACCCCGTTCTCCGGCAGCTGGGGAGTCGGTGGAATGAGGGGGCAAGGCGGAAGGAGCACGGGACGCGCATCGGTGCTCAGGGTCACTGTCGTAGCCGAGTATGCCACGCCCTGTACGCGGCAAATGGCTCCTAGACCAGGCGTCACCTCGGTCCGATTGACCGGCCAGTTTGCGGGAACTGAGAACCGCAGCCGATTCTTATCTCAGTTGGAGCGCCGTTGTCGCGCCTTGGCGGTCAGGGTTCTCAGCGCGTCGTGCAGTAGTTGGGCCTCGACGCTGGCGAAAAACTCGCGGTTGAGGGCGCGAGCCCGCCCGGTGCAGAGGACGGCGAGCTCGTGTCCTTCCGGCGTGAGGCGAGCCGGTAGGACACGGTCTCTTGTCGAAGGACACGGAGCCGGAACGCTTCATCGAGCAAATCGAGTACATCGACGAGCGCACTTACCACGAAGACGACGAGCGCACTCGGTCCGACCCCACCATGGCGCAGTTCCTTGCGCGATGGCGGACCTTGCTCGCTAAGCCTCCGGTTGTCGAGGTCTATCGCGAGGCCCCTCTAGGGGCTTGACGGCGTCGCCACGCATCCCAGTCGCGGTGTCGTGGTCGTGATGCGCCTCGGGTTTGGTAGCGGCAGGTGTATC
>Ga0181538_10002455_pt1 | contig 19228 bp, 18 predicted proteins | sample PEATcosm2014_Bin_40_FD_119773 | JGI IMG/M metagenome (GOLD analysis project Ga0181538, IMG submission 119773) | Peatland microbial communities from MTU Mesocosm Facility, Houghton, MI, USA - PEATcosm2014_Bin23_30_metaG | ecosystem: Environmental > Terrestrial > Soil > Wetlands > Peat | place...
CCCCCGTCCCGGGGACGAGGTTCCGGTTCGTCGCCAAGCCCAAGCCGGGCTGGAACGGCTCAAGATGGCCTGCGGGGCCACCGAGTCGATGAACAGGCCATCCGGTTCTCCCAGGTCCACGACGGTCTCGCCGAGGCTGGCCAGAAACCGCGCCCCAGCCCCGTAGGACGCGAAGGTCACCGTCCCCAGCCCGCATACCGCCGCCAGGGTGCGGGTCAGCGTGAGGGCCGGGACGACCCGGCCGAGTCCTGGCGCCCCGCGGCAGACCGCGACGATATTCACCATCCGCGTGCCTGCTGCGTGACCCCAGCAGAAGCACTCCCCGGCCTGCCCAGCATGCCGCTGCAGCGTCATATAGCCGGCACGCTTCAACTGGCTCTCCAGCATAAGGTAAGCCAGGTACAGAAAGTCGTCGGCCGTTGTCTGCCCGTCAGCGGCACTGACCACAAGCGACGCTTGCCTGCTGTCCCATACGGCATCGGGTGGTCCTGCGGCGGCGTGCACCAGCGACGCGGCGGGACGCTCGCCCGGCTCCGTGTCCAGCGCGCGGCCGTAGATGCGGGCTGCGGTCTTGCGGCCTTCCGGAAGCGACCTCCAGGTGCTCGCGTCTAGCGGTGGCGAACTCTTCTATGTGACTATAAGTGACAGTATGGCCACTCTCTTACCGTCCCTCTTCTAGCGCTGCCCGGGATACGCCCGATGACTACCGATTCCCCTGGCCAGTCGCCCGCGATCGAAGGCGAGCGCGTCGCCAGGGCGGGCGCCCGGTGGACACGGGAGGAGGAGGAACAGCTGGTCGTTGAGGTTCGCGCGGGGACTGACGTGGCGGAAGTCGCCGGGCGGCACGGCCGGACCCGGGGCGGGATCAAGTCGCGGCTGGTCAGGATGATCCCTGACGGTGAGGATGTGCCCGACAGCGAGAAGTTGGCATGGATCACGGCGAGACTCCGGGGCGATCCCGGGTTCGACTGGCGCGCGCAGCTTGAGCGGGTATCGGATGACAGCCTGGCAGCCAGCGAGGCTGCCCGGAGCGCGCCGCGCGCCGGGCGCGTGACCGGTCCTGATGTCGTACTGGCCGTCTGGCAGCAGGTAAACGGCCGCGAGCTCAGCGATCAGCGGAAGGCTGAGTTCCTGGCGCACCCGGCCCTCGATGATCTGACGGCATTCTCCGCGGAGATCCTCGCGGAGACCGGCAGGCGCCTTCATGACGAGCACGGCGAGCTGCTGCTGACCGCCTGGGCGGCCGAGTGCGCCGAGCCCGGGCTCACCGGACTGCCGCCTTCCGGGGAGCTCGGCCTGTCGCTGGCGAGAGCCGCAGGGGTGGTCCGTGCCCTGGTCGCGGCGCTGGCGGGCGCGGTTCGCTCGGACACCGACCGGGCTGTCTTGCAGCGCCGCCTAGGCATGCAGGGCGGCGCGCCGGAGACCCTGCGGCAGATAGGCGATGACCTGGGCCTGTCGCGTGAGCGGGTTCGGCAGCGGCAGGAAAGGGCCATCGCGAAGATGCGGTCTGCCGCCGTCCTGCCAGGGCATAGGTCCGCTCGTGACCAGGCACGGGACCGGCTGACCGCGCTGGTTACCGGTGAAGACGGGACGCGGGATGGCGGCCTGGTCCGCGCGGTCGCGGCGCTGGGGTTGCCTCAGGCAGACCGCGCATTGGCCGCGCAGGTCATCGCCAGAGCCACCGGGGCCAGGCTCCATGAGCGTGACGCCGGGCGCGGCGCGGGAGAGGCCGGCTGACCGGCGGCCGACGTGCCCGGGCGGTCTTGGTCAGCTCGGCAGGGTACCCTGCACGCCGAGGTCCTCGGCGCACTGAACTACTACCGGTCAGACAAACTTGGCCGGTACGACCGGCACACCCTCGCTTGAGGCTAAGCACTTCAGGATGCCACGCACGGCAGCCTGTGAACGAGTTTCTGGGCAAATTTACAGCTCTATACTGGATACTGGGAAACATTACAGTCCCGATCTGGGCAACCTGACGTTCATCAGCTGGGAAATCCAGACAGGCAAATCCGCAGCGGAGACCGTGCCGCCCCGAATGTGCGTGTGAAGACAGCCCGCCGAGATTGTGATAATGACATACATTGTCCAGGCGGCTCCGCGAAGGAGCCGACATGGACGAGGACAACGACGGCAGGTTCCCCGACGACAGCCTGGTCGAGGTTCGTTACCCGCTGACACGCTCGGAGCAGCAGGGCGACCGGTCGGCGTGGCCGTGGCTGCCGGGCTCGATTCTAGGTCAGTGCGGGCCGGATGAGTGGCATGTGCGCGTGGAGGCCCGCGAGCTAGCCACGCTGGGCAATGGCAGCCCGGCCTCCGCCGGGACGCTGTATGGCGGCGGCGAGCAGGGCTTCCTGGGTAGCATCCTCGCACAGGTAGAACTGGCCGTATCCGTACCGGCGGAGCAGCGCGGCGAGGACGTGCGGCGCGAGCTCGCGCAGCAGGTCCCCGGTTGTGCTTGGGCCGGCCGACGGCCGGCCGGGCAACCCCCGCGGTTCAGCGATGTTCGCGCCGGTGGCTTCGAAGATCCGCAGGCCGAGCAGCCCGAGCATGGCCACGAGAGCGAAGTCGCACGGATCAGGGGACTGGCGGGCTGCGGTGAGAAGGGCTTCGAACTGCAGATGAGTGAACCCGAGGGTCGGAGATTCGGCGGGCACTGAGGGGCGACGCACATGCTCGGCGGGTGAGTGCTCCAGGAGACCGTCGATGACGCAGGTGATGCGCCGGGTCGTCGGCCGGTGCGGCTCAGGGCGGGGAGGCACTGGATGCTTCGCTGTGCCCGGCCGCCAGGGCGTTGGTCAACCCTTCGAGGTCCGCCACGGTTACCGTGAGCGCCGAGTGGCCACTTCGGCGGAGCGGTGATGGCACCTTCTCCGCGAAATGGATGCACACCCCCGCGTTGTGGTTCGTTCCAAAGCTCAAGCCGTCGTCGACCATGGATCCACGAACACCGAACGCGGTCCACCAGCGGTAGTTCCGGGTGATGTGCGCCTCAGTGACATTTGCCAGCGGCGTCTTGATCTTGAAGAAACCGAAAGTCGCCGAGAGGGAGCCTTCGTCCGTGAGCATGACGCCGTCTTTTGAACCTCGCAGCCCGAAGGGCACCAACAACGGCAAATATCGCTTGTCAATAGCGTAGGCAAAACGTTTGGACATGATTGGTCCGATCCCCTGTCATGCATGAGCGCGACTGAGCCCATGTATTGTCCAATCTCCACGTTACTCCCGACTTTCGCAGCACTACCTTCCATTCGCCGCCCTCACGGCGGTAGACTTGGGTACAGCGTAGTGTCCGAGGCTGCGGGTGATCACCGGCGTGACGAGTCATGTGCTCCAGGTCGACGATGTAGCCCACGTCATCTCCGGCGACCGTCACGACGTTCTCCGCAACTCGAGCCGTGGCCTTGATGGTCTTGGCGGCCCAGTCAAGCCGGGCGCTGGCCTGGCCTCCTGCCAGCCGCGCTCATAACCGCCGAAAGCGCCGATGATCACTACGTCATCGGAATGAGACCAAATCGCCTTAAATGGCTCCGGCCGTCCTTCCGCCAGTTCACCCAGCGCTTGCTGGCACCGAAGCGGTCCCAGTTGCTTCTGCGCGCCCCAGATCGGCGAAAGGCCGAACTGAAGATCGCTACGCCTGTTCGTCACACTCAGGCCAGCGCATAAGTATGCGAGGAGCCAACGCACTCAATTTCGGCATGAGCGGTCGTTTACACCAGTTCGTCGGGGACATAGTGGGTCAAGATGACGCACAGTCGAGGTGCGAAATTACTCAACCGACGCTTTCTTTCCGCAAAGGGAGCTTGGCCGCGGGGGTCTACGCGGTGAGGAGCGGATGTGCCCTGGCCTGTTCGTAAAGCGGTTCGGGGGCCAAGTCGATGCCGCCGGGCCACACGAGGGTTCCGGCCTCTGGGTCGACGGTGACCTGGGCGAAATAGGCGGGGTCGTTCAGTGGCGACAGGACGCCGGTCCACCGCTGCGCGGAGAAGTCGGCATCTCCGGCTGTGCCGTCGCTGAAGAGCAGGCGGAGCACGCGGTCACCGACCACGGCGACACCCACGACGACGGGCAGGTAGTTCTCGTCCACGGTCTTGATATTACGCCAGCGGATCGATACCCAGCAGGGGCTCGTTCCGCCGCGCCCGCTCCCAGTTTGCCAGGATCTCACCACGGCGGAGGACGGCCCATTCCCGGACGAACTGAAGAGCTCTGGGGTCGAGACTGCCGGCCAGCACCTCCCCGTCCGCCGAGACCGAGGCGCGGCGGCCAGCATGGTAGGCGTGAAAGTGTGCCACTGGTGATCCCGCTCGTTCCAGTACATGTAGATCACGACCCCGTAAAAACGCGCTGACACGCGGCATGGACCGACAATAGTCGCGTCCGTCATCGGGTTCCGGGCAAAGCAGAACCATGCCTGCGATCGGCACGCCTGACCGCGAAGACGAGTACGCAGTCATCCTCGACGAACGGCAAACTAGGCCGCGGCAGTGACTCAAAGGTGTCTTCGCAGTTCAGAGGCTTATATGCAAATGCAACCGGGGCCCACCGCGCAAACGATAATGACACAGTTACTTCTCTGAGTAAGAGAAGCGCTGCGGGAAGGGCGCGGCTCGCTTGCCTAGAGCCACGCCTCGCCGTTGGCCAGGTCTTTCTCTCCCGGGCACCGGTTGAGGATCTCTTCGAGAGCAGCAATGATCCTGCCGGTATCGGCCTTGGTGCGGCGGTAGCTGCTAGGCATGAAGATCATGCCGAAGTGGCCAGCCCCGCCGGGTGTTATCGCCTCGTGGTGCAGCGGGCGGAAGTCGCGAAGGTTATTGGTGACGACGGCGCGGTGCTCAGCGCGGGCGAACGCCAGGACCTCGGGATCTGACAGGGCCTCGCGGTCAGGATTACCGGCGACCGGCTCTACGTCATGTCCGCGTGAGCGCAGTTCCCGGGCGATCGCTGGACTCAGCATCTCATCCAGCAGCAGCTTCACCGTCGGAGGGCCGCCTGCCCGGCCAGGTAGGTGGCGTGCGCCGCAGCAGCCTCCTGCTCGTTGGCCTCGATCTGCTGGTCGATCTCTGCTGTGTAGGCGCCGTAATAGGCGATCGCGGCTTGGACCAGGCCGAGGGGAATCTCCAGGTAGCGCGCTGCCTCGGCGGCGTCGCCGCCGTTATCGCGGACGACCTCGATGACTTCCCAGATATCCTTCCCGGTCCCGATCAGCCGGGCGCGGCGGCCCGCCGGGCCGTCGGCGAACCGGACCAGCGGATGCTCATCCATCCGCAGGCCTTCCTCGACATAGCGCTGCGCGAGGGTCCGGGGCGCCAGGTGAATGCGCTGGGCGCGGGCGCCTAGGCGGCTGATCGTGGCGTCATTCAGGCGGACGCTCAGTGGCTGGCTCATGTAGTTCATTGTAGTGCGCAGTAGCACGACAGCCAAGAAGCATCCCGGCCGCCAGGTTACCTGGACACCAGCGGCAGGCCTCGCGGCAGCACCGGGCAGGCGCAGTTCACTAAGCCCGGCGGGCGAGCAGAGCGAAGGAGTTCGGCAGCCGGCCGCTCCACGCCGCCGCGGAGACACCGCCCGCACGCCAGAATGGTTCCGGGTACTCGCCGAGGAACATGATCTCCATGCCGGCCGCTGCCACAGTGGTGACGATCTCGCCGAGGGTCCACTGCCATTGCACCGCCCCGCGACCCGGGAACGTGTCGTTGACATGGCTGCGGGCGAAGTAACCGCGGTCCTCCCGGATTCGCGGCCGGTCCTCGTCCCACGTCCAGAGGATCACCGCCGGATGCGCTTCGTACACGAACAGGTGCCCCGACGGCCGCAGCAGCCGCGCAACCTCGCCAGCCCACCCAGCCAGATCGGCCATCCAGACCAGGGCCCCCTTCCCCGTATAGACCAGATCGGCGCTCGCACTGGCCAGCGGTACTCCGGGAACGGCGGCGGCGACGTACCGGCAGGCGACGCCAAGCTCGTCCGCGCGGCGCTGCGCTGCGCGGACGGCCACCTGGCTGTAATCGATCCCGACCACCGATTTCGCTCCGGCCTGCACGAGAGCGACATCATCCAGGCCATGGCCGCTCTGCAGGTGCACCACCACAGGCGAGCACCGCAATATCCCCCGCAAGAGGTCACGTTCGATCGCGACGAGCGAGGAGCCGGATATCGCCTGCGCCAGGAGATCACCGTACTCACGGACGTACTTATGGGATGCCGCCTCCCAGGCCATCCTGTTCGCCTGCGTCGCGGGATCCACAAAGCCAGGCTGCTGCCGGTGCCGCAGCGCGTCAAGCGCTTAGGTTCGCCCCGGTCACCCAGAACAAACACACCCGTCCTGTTCTCGGGCACGCACTCACCTGCCGATAGCAAGACATCCCGGAACCGATACAACAGTCGCAGTTTGTCTTCCCAGGTCACGGAGATATGTACGAGTGCAGCCATGGTCCACCGTGCAGACGATAATGACACACATTGTCCACCTGGCTCTGGCTGAGGAGCCGGCTTCATGTCGCGTGCGCTGTCACAGGTCGTCCGGAAGTTCATCGTCGGCGAACTCCGCGGTGAGACGGCGGGCGAGATCGTCGTACCATCCCGTGACCCAGCTGCGCAGGTCGGCAATCCTCGGTTCATCAAGCCCGTATCCGGCAAAGTCCTCGTCGGCGAAGACACTCACGCCAGCGAGATGGTCCAAAATCGCTTCCAGGTCGAGGTCCGGTTCATGACGGTGGGCGAGATTCTCGAGATCGGCATATGAGAAGGTGCCGGCGACGGCGTGGAGATCAATGATGTCGCGGATCACGAACCGGTCATGCCAAGCGCGCGCCTTCAGGCCCACGGTGTCCTCAAGCGACACCGCCCGCACGCTTGCGGCATCTGTTATCTGAACCGTTACCCACCTGGGCTCTAGCGCCTCCTTGAGAAGGTCCACCTCCAGCTCGTCGCCGGAACCGGGAAGCCGCAGCACCAGGCGTGCGTACCTGAGGCTGGCCGCTTCGACAAGCCACACGCCATAACCTGCGTGCTGGAAGGCAAGCTGTACGTGCTTGGCGATCTCCGGCAACGGGGTGTCATTCCTGGTGGCAAAGTCCAGGTCCTGAGATGGACGGTGCAGGAGTTCATGGGCTCTGAATGCGTACCCTCCGGCCAGCAGCAAGCCGTACCGTTCGAAGACAGGCAAACCATCCAGCAGTACTCGCAGGTGAGCGGCGGGCAGGCCGTCCAGGCTCACCGGGAAGCCGGCGTGATGAGCTGCCGCTCCCACTCCCGGCGGGCGTGCGGACCCAGTAGCCGCCGCAACCGGGGCCACATGCTGACCAGCGACTCGCCGTGCACGAACCGCTCAAGATCGGTTCGCTGCGCCTCCGCAAGGAGCAGCGCGTACAGGACCAGGCGCTGATCTTCTTGGCTCACGTCGTACACACGGCGCCCCGACCAAGCCACATGCGGCGGCAGATAAACCTCGCCGGCAGCAGGCCCTCTAAGGTCTTCCAGAGACGACGGCAGGCGGCGCTCATACTCCGCCCAGCGCGATGGCAGAGCATCGTCGTCCATACGGACGATTATCCTCCCTGAGGCATGCCATCAGCACCTGGCACGCCGTAACCTCGTTCACCATGCACCTAGCGCCCGCGCCAGATCCCGCCCCTCGGGTGATGCGCGGCTATCCACGGGTGCAGCAAGCTCTGCGATAATAAGGCAGCATCTGGGGTGCTTTCCCAGCTCAATAGCTATATCTGCAGGCGTCCCCCAGTCCAAGCTGCAAGTCATAACCACACAGGTGGCATAGCGGGAAATTGCCGCTGCTGGCGAGGATGGAAGGTAGATGCGCGGTCTAGCGTCGAGGACGCCGCTGTTCATGGCAGATCTCCGATATCCCTCGCATGGACCGCGGTCTTGCGCGCGTAGCGGGCCGTAAGGCCGGGCATCTGGCCGATGGGCCTGCCGTTCGCGGCGGCGGCCAGCACCGCCTGAGCGACGTACGCTCCCCGGGCCTGTCCTGCCCGCCGTGCCGCTTTCTCGATGGCGGCGTATTCCTCGTCGGTCAGCGTGAACTCCACCTGGCGCGTGCGCGGGACCTGCTGCCGTGCCCGCCGCCTGCCCTGCCGTGTGACGTCGGCTTCGCTACTGCCATTGAGGGTGCCTGTCAATTCGCTATGCTCCCCGCGTCGATTTCGTGACCGCCTCTGATTCACCTCCCGGGCGATTTCTCCGGGCGGGAGGCTTTACCGGAGGCCCTTCCCCGGTGCCAGTTTACGTACCGACCGCGCCCGGTCGGTACGTAAAGGGGGGTTTATCCCACATCTTGCTCGGTGCCTGCGGGCTGCGTCAGATGAAACCTGGAAGCGCGGTCGTGAATGCCGGAGACAGGCCGGTCGGCCATGGCAGGCATCCCCGCCAAATCCTTCTCCTCGCTGCCCGCGATAGCGGCAGGGGCACCCGGCCAGCATGACCATCACGCGACAGTGACCCGCTGTGAGCTGGTGTTCCAGCGCGGTCATGCCGCGCTGAAGACGCTGGTCCAGCGCCCGAGGACACGGGTTACCGGGGATATCTCCCCGATCCGGGGAGATATCCCCGGCCTGGGTGCTCAAGTGAATACTCTGACACGCAAAGGCCCCACAAAAAAGCGGACGCTCTAAAATACGTAATGGCTGGTAGCGGCCTTCTGCGGCAAGTCACAGAATTTTCTTGCGTCTCTAGCGTGCCGTCTTGTGCCGTATCGTCCGCCATTCCTGACCGCCCGTTCCTGGCATTCAGGAAGCGCAGGTAACTTCGGGATATGGGGAACCGGCGGCACACTGGACGGGCCGGCACGGGGACAAAGGAACGCTCCGCGAACACGGTCTCAGCTGCCAGTCCGGAGCTGCCCGCAGGGCCGCCGGCCAGCCAGAGCGGCAACGGCTGCCCACCGCGGGCCATGTGCCACGGGATAGACCTGGATCCCTGCATCCAGGAGCTGGTCGATGCCGCCCCGCCGCTGACCGATGAGCAGCGGGACACGCTCACGCTCCTGCTGCGCCGCCCGCGCCGCAAGTGAACAGCGCAAGACGCCCCACCCCCAGTAAGGGAGCGGGGGCGTCCGGGCTGGTGTCAGGCGGCGTCTGGATGCTTCCAGCCGACCTCGATCGTGGCCGGGTCGAACGGGCGGCGAGGCCCCCGGCCCGGCGAGTGCAGCGTCACCGTCATCAGCGTCTTGATGACCGCGCGCTTGCGGCTGATATCCAGCCCCGCCCAGACGCTCGACGCGTTCTCGGCCGCCACCAAGGGGGCGAGCACGTTCTCCCGCGCCGCGTTATCCAGCTCGGTGCCGATCTCGGCCAGCCGGGCGTTCCCCGCCTCGGTGGCCTTGAGCATCTGCGCGCGGGAGATCCGGCCCAGCGCACGGTCGCTGGCCATCTCCTCCAGGTTCTTGCGGATCGCCGCCGCTTCCTCCCGCAGCGCCGCCACGTCGATGCCGCTCTCCTCGACGGTCACCAGATCGGCAGCATCCGGACGCGACAGTCTCGCCACGACGAGTTTCTCGACGAACCTTTCCACCGGTTCCGCCTGCCGCGCCACATGCGTCCCCATGTACGCGCGGTTGCGGGTGGCCGGGGTGCACCGGTAGATGTGATGCCCAGTATGGGACGGCATCCCGGTGACCACATTCCCGCACGGGCACAACGCCAGCCCCCCGAGCAGGGTGCGGACCCCGCGCGGCGGCTTACGGGTGGGATCTTCCAGGATGCCATGCACGGCCCGCCAGGTCACCTCCGGCACGAGCGGCTCCCACTGTCCTTGCCCGACGATCTCCCCATGGTAGGCAGACAGCCCGGCGATCCTCGGGTTCAGCAGGATCATCCGGATGCTGGTCCGGTTCCACGTCGTGGTGCCGCGCCGGTCCTGCTGCGGCGGCATAAGCTCCAGCTTGGTCCACTCCCGCATGATCCCACTGACCGTGCCCCCGCCCAGCAGCGCCGCGCACGCTCCGGCGACCGCTGGGCCTTCGACCGGGTGCGCGGTCACATGGTCCTCCCGGTACCCGAACGGGCGCGGGCCGCCCAGGAACCGCTTGCCGTTGATCGCCGCTTGCTCGTTGGCCAGCTTCTGCCGCTCGGCCTTGCGCTCCTGCTCAGCCTTGGCGACCGCGATCAGGATCCGTGCGGCCAGCCGCCCGGAGTCGGTGCCCAGGTCGATGTTCCCCTCCACCTCGGCGAACCGCACCCTGGCCTTATCGAAGCGGGGGATCAGGTACTCCAGGTCCAGCGGCTCGCGGATGAACCGGTCCCACTTAAAGCACAGCACCGCATCCACCGCGCCGGCATCGACCAGCCGCATCGCTTCTTCATACCCGGGCCGGTACTTCCCCGGCTTGGTCGGGTCCTTGCGGGTCACCCCGATGTCGTTATCCGACAGCCGGTAGACAACTGTCCAGCCGCGCTCACGGGCCTTCTGCTCCAGCTTGGCGAGCTGGTTGGCCACGCCGTGCCCGTCGTGAGCCTTGTCCATGCTGATCCGGACATAGATCAGGCACCGTATGACGCCGTCCGCCACCAGCCGTATTGCGTCATCTATCGCCATATGTGTTATTATAACGGACAGGAGTCTTCCTGCCGACATTCTCACTGTGTCCGCCCTTCGGTGTCCACCCGCGCGTCCACCCCCACCGACACCGACACGGCCGGCACCCCGCGCGCTGACGGTCGGCCAGCCCGGGTCCTGCTCAGCCCAGTGTGGACAGATCGAGGGCGCTGGATTCGCTCAGCCCCTCCAGCACGGTGACCGTCGCCCAGCCCTCGCGGATGAGAGCGAGGTCGGTGTCCGCTCCCGGCCGGGCGTCAAGCTCGGAGAACGTGATCGGGATGAAACCCTCGCCCGGCTCGCCGATGATCGCCCGCGCCACCCGGTAGGAGGCCAGCCGCGCCGGGTGCAGCCCGCGAAGCTGGTCAGCGGGCCGGTCGGGCACGTTCACGTTCACCACGACCGGAACCTCGGCGCGCGGCAGGAACCACCCGAGCGCGCGGGTCGCGGTGGCGGTGGCGGTGTCCCAGTGCCCGGCGCGGTCCGACGCCAGCGACACCGCCAGGGCCGGGAGACCCGCCGATGCGGCGGTCAGCGCGGCCCCGACCGTGCCGGAGTGCAGGATGGCCCGCCCGATATTCGGCCCACGGTTGATGCCCGCCAGCACGATGTCCGGCGGCGGCCCGAAGGCGCCGTGCGTGCCCACAAAAACGATCATCGCCGGGGACGCCTGCACCGCGACCGTGGGCACGTCTTCCAGGCCGTCGAGCGCCCGCTCCGCGACCAGCAGGCGGCCGCCCGCCGCCAGCCCGGACATCGCGGCGCTGGTGCCACTGCGCTCCCCGTCCGGCGCCGCAACGGTCACCTTCAGCCCGGCGGCGACAGCGACCTGCGCAAGCATGCGCAGCCCCGCGCTGTCGATCCCGTCGTCGTTGGTGATCAGTGCGCGCATTAGGTCATATAAGCACCCGGTGCCCCCGGTGCTCGCCCGGGGGCCGCTGACTAGGCGAACAGCCCGCGGATGTCGTCGGCGCCCAGGCTGGCACCGAAGGCGTTCCCGTCGTCCATGACGCTGGAGAACAGCTCGGCCTTGCGCGCCTTGAGCGCCATGACCTTCTCCTCGATGGTGTCCCTCGCGATGAGCCGGTACACCATGACGTTGCGGGTCTGCCCGATGCGGTGGGTCCGGTCGACGGCCTGCTCCTCCGTCGCGGGATTCCACCAGGGGTCGAGCAGGAAGCAGTAATCGGCCTCGGTCAGGTTCAGGCCGAACCCGCCCGCCTTCAGGCTGATCAGGAACACCGGGACATCCTCGTCCTTGAACTGCCCGATCACCGCCGCCCGGTCGGTGGTCCTGCCATCCAGGTAGCAATGACCGATGCCGTCCGCGGACAAGCGCTCCCGCACGATACCGAGGAAGCCGGTGAACTGGCTGAAGACCAGCGCCCGGTGGCCGCCGCCGATGACGCACCGCAGCTGTTCGACCAGGGCGTCGATCTTGCTACTCGGAAGGTCGAGGTGCTCGCCGTCGACGAGGCCGGCGTGCAGGCTCAGCTGGCGCAGCAGGGTGAGCGAGCGCAGGATGGTGAACCGGTTGCGCTGCAGGTCATCCACCAGCCCGAGGACTTTCTGCCGCTCCCGCTGCAAATGCCGCTGATAGATCGTCCGGTGCCGCGGATGCAGGTCCACCTCCAGAACCTGCTCCTGCTTGGCCGGCAGGTCAGCGGCCACTCGCTCCTTCGTGCGGCGCAGGACCAGCGGCCGGATCCGGCGGCGCAGCTGCGCGAGCAGCTCCGGCTGGCGGCCGTTCTCGATCGGACGGGCATAGAAGTCGCGGAACCGGGCCGGACGCGGGAACAGCCCCGGCGCGGTGATCGACAGCAGCGACCACAGCTCCATCAGGTTGTTCTCCATCGGGGTACCGGTGATAGCGAGCTTGAACGGCGCGGGCAGTTTCCGCGCACACTGGTACGCCTTCGACTGGTGGTTCTTGACGAACTGTGCCTCGTCGAGTAGCAGGCCGGACCAGTCCGCGGCCGCGTAGGCGTCGAAGTCGAGCCGGAGCAGCGTGTAAGAGGTCACCACCACGTCGGCTTCGGCGATGATGTCGCCCAGGTCCTGGCCGCGTTTGCGCAGTGTGCCGGAAATCCCCGCCACGGTCAGGTCCGGGGCGAACCGGGCGGCTTCGGTGACCCAGTTCGCCGTGACGCTCGTCGGCGCGATGATGAGAAACGGAGCGAGCCCGGGCTGGGCCTGCCTCGCGTGGCAGATCAGCGCCAGCGATTGCAACGTCTTACCCAGTCCCATGTCGTCGGCGAGGATGCCGCCGAGCTGGTGCTCCCACAGGAACGCCAGCCAGCCAAACCCGTCGGCCTGGTACGGCCGCAGCGTGGCGCGCAGGGCCGCGGGCTGCGGCCTGGGCTCGATGGAGCTGAGCGCCAGGAGCCCGCCGACCTGGCGCTGCCACGCCTGTGCCTGGGCCTCGATGACACCGAGCGCGGCGAACTCCTCCCATAGCCCCGCCTGGAACCGGCTGATCCGCAAGGAGCCGTCCGCCCTCTCGGGCGTGTCCTGCAGCGCACGCGCCTCGTCGATCAGGCGCTGGAGCGCCAGCAGTTCCGGTTTTTCGAGGGAGAAGTACGCGCCGTCGGCCAGCAGCAGATGCGAATGATTCCGGTTCAGGGCGACGAAGAGGTCTGTGAACGCGACCTCATGTCCCTCGACGGTGATGGTGACGCCGAGATCGAACCAGTCGGTCTCGCCGGCCACGTCGCCAGCCGAGACGCTTATCCGCAGCGAGTCGCCCGCCTCACGGTAGTCAGCGGGCTCACCGGTGATCTCGACGGCGACGCCCGGGTGCCCGTCCAGCAGCGGCAGGACCTCCGTGCTGAACCGCATGGTGCGAAGGCCGCGGAGGGTCGCGCCCGGTACGAGTGGCGCGCTGGCCTTCATGTTGCGCAGGCCGAACGCCTCCAGCCCGACGTCGAGGCCCGCCACGATGGCGCCTTCGGCCTTCAGATCCCGGTACCCGGGATCCTCGTCCGCGGACAGGGGGGCACGGCGCCGCGACTCACCGACCTCGTAGGCCCACTCCCAGCGCAGATCCAGCTCGTGGCCGGCGCCGTAGGACGCGCATAGCACCAGCGTGGGATCCGGGATCTCCGGTGGCGTGAACGAGCCGTCTGAGGAGATCACCCTGGCCATCTGCCGCAACCGGGGGTAGTACTCATCACGGAACCGTGCCTGGTCCGCGGCCGGGACCTGCAGCTGCCGCGCGTCCAGCGCCAGGCGCTGCAGCGACGGCGGAACGGAACTGGCGAGCCGGGCGATCAGCAGCGGCCACTCGCCGCGGTCGGCCCCTGGTGCCAGGTCCGCTCTGGGCGCCAGGCCCGCCCTGGGCGGCACGTCCGCGCGGCGGGTATAGACCAGCCCGTGGCCATCCGGCCCGATGAACGCGACGGGGACGACGTCGGTGGGCGTCTCTTCGATCATGACTACCGGGCTGATCGAGAGCGTCCCCGGCTGGGTGGTGACGTCCAGGCACACCTCCGCGTGCCCGTAGGAGTCCAGCGTGCCGAACCGTTTCCGCGAGTGGACCAGGTGCAGGCCGATCGCCTCCGCCTCGTCCAGCAGTGGCCAGAGGCGCGCGGACTCGAAGGCGGACAGGATGATCGTCTTCTCCTCCCCGTAGGAGTAGGAGGAGGCGAACTGCTGGGCGCCCGATTTGTGGAGGGCGTAGAACTCCTTCAGCCACCGGACGTGCGAGGGCTGGTAGTCGCCGGAATAGTGCAGATTGCTCAGTTGAGACCAGCTCAGGCCGCCGGCGACCCAGCCGTTCTTTCCCGGCCGCACCAGGCGGGCCAGCAACTGCGGCAGCGGACCGGGCCCGGCCGGGCGGCTCCAGGGCAGGTACTGGGGAACAGACAGCGTGAGCTCGATCGCCAGCGGGCTACCGGCCGCCATGCCCGGCAGGCTCAGCGCACCCGGCGAGCCAGCCTCCCCGGACGTCAGCAGCGAGGCTAGCGACCGTTCCCACATCGCGTGGCCCGCGCCGGCGGTCGCCTCGTCCGGGCGGCCCGCCGTCTCTTCGGGGCGTCCTGCCTCGTCCGGGCGCCCCATGCCTTCCGGGCGGAGCGCGCCGGTGGCGGTCAGCACCAATGCCACGACATGCTTGCAGTTGAACCCGACCGGGCAGCTGCATTCGCCCCGCTCGAACCGGTGAACCAGCCCGTCGGCGGACGAGAAGCGCGCCGTCGTCGTGTAGATGTTGCCGTACTGTCCGCGCACCGTCCCGGCCAGGGCTCCCGCCGACAGTTTCCACAGCGCGCGCACGACCGCGTGCTGCCGCACGCACTGCACGCCCCGCTCGTATGAGCCCGGGTCGACCGCCTCCGCCAGGCTGGCGGGATCGATGTCAACCACCACGTCACGCTGCACGATAGTGACGCTACCGATCCCCACTGACATTCGCTCTGAACTTCCCCGGGTGTCTCGGCGGTTTCGCAGTGATAGTTGCCATCACGGGCTCGCAGCGCCGATCGGGATCGCGTTGGCCACGGTGGTCCCTCGCATGTCCCGCATAGCGGTAGTCAGAAGAGGCGGAGGGAGTGGTGCAGCCTCGAATGCTTGAAAATTCTCCATGCGGCCTACGTAACGCTAGAACAACGTCCCCTCGCGTTCGATCCCGCGCATGGCGTCGTAGTCCAGGACCACGCACCTGATTCCGCGATCTTCCGCCAGCGTGCGCGCCTGTGGCTTTATCGTCTGGGCAGCAAGCACGCCCTGAACCGGGGCCAGCAGCGGGTCCCGGTTCAGCAGCTCCAGGTACCTGGTCAACTGTTCGACAGCATCGATGCCGGCGTGTCGCTTGATCTCGACCGCCACATGAGTCCCTCCGCCCGAAGCGGCACCTTCGTTAGAAGTGGACCCGTCGATCTCACCGCGACGCTTGATCTCGACCGGGACGCTCGTCCCGTCAGCGTCCTTGCACATCAGGTCGACCGGCCCGATCGGCGTCGGGTACTCGCGCCGGATCAGCCGCCAGCCCTCCCCGAGCACGTGCATCTGCGCCGCGAGCAGCTCCTGGAGGTGTGCTTCCACCCCGTCCTTGACCAGCCCCGGGTCGACGCCCAGGTCGGCCGAGAAGTCGCTGAGGACCTCCTCGATCGTGATGGCCAGGGTCTCGGCCGCCTTGTTCGTCACCGTCCAGCGTCCCGGCTCCTCGGCCAGCCGGCACGGCGGTGACATCCAGTTGAGCGGCTTGTAGGAGCCGCCGTCGGAGTGCACCAGAACCGAGCCGTCGGCCTTGACGATCAGCAGCCGGAGGGCCGAGGGGAGGTGAGCGGTGAGCCGGCCGACGTAGTCGACGCTGCACCGCGCGATGACGAGCCGCACGGAACGCCACTGTAGCCCGGCCGGTCGGGCCGTGGCGCCAGCCCGGCGATTGACACATAAAGTATCGACCGTGAGCCCGCGCAAATCCCGCCGTCGGCGACCGGAGGCGCCCTGGCCGCTGGGTCCGGAGCGCGCCCAATCGTGGCCGGATGGGGACTGGGTCGTCCGGCAGATCCCCGGCGCCGCCGCGACCAAGACCTACCGCTGTCCCGGCTGTGACCAGGGAATACCGCCCGGCACGGCGCACGTCGTGGCCTGGCCGGCCGAGGCGCCCGGCGCCGACATGCGGCGGCACTGGCACCGGACCTGCTGGGACCGGCGGCTGAACCGGCGCCCGGGCTCGGCCCGGCGTGGCTGACTCCGGCGCCGGGACCGTCCCGGCCGCGTCCGTTCGCGATGATGATCTGTCTGCGCTGTCCCGGGATGCCCACCGGAAGGCCGAACGGGAACTACCGTGCGGTTCTTCGAGCCTGACCCGGGCACGGCACATGCTGACCCGGGGACGGTGAAGGGCCAGGTCCCCGCTCCGGGGCCTGGCCCGTCACCGTCCGTCGGCGAGACCTAGACCGCGGTGCTCGCCGTACCGCTACAGGGTTCTTACTCGGTCCACCAGTCCTCGTCGTCCCGCGCCTGGCCGTTGGCCGGCTTGGCGCCGTTGGGGACACCGCCGCGGGCGGCCTGGCCGGCCGGGGTGGGAGCCGACCGCTGCGCCGGAGGCTGAATGGTGGCCCGCGGCGGGTTGTCCGGCGGCTTGAGTGCGTTCTGCGCCGGGGCCGGAGCCGGGGGCCGGGGCGCTTCCGCGCCGATTGCCTGGCGCGGCGGGGAGGCCTGCAGGGCCGTGTCGTCCATTTCCGGGACACCGCCGCCGAGCAGCTGGCGCAGCTGGGCGAGGTGGCTGCTGATGCTGTCCTTCTGCCGGGTGAGGTCGTCGACCTGGCGCTGCGCCTGTGCGCGGGCCCGCTCGGCTTCGGATTTGGTGTCGGCCAGCAGGTGATCCGCCTGGCTCTTGGCCTGGCCGACGATCTGGTCCGCGTTCTTCTTGGCGTTGCTGACCAGCTGCTTGGCGTGCTGGTCGGCGTCGCGCCGGGTCTGCTCGGCCTGGGCGCTCGCCTTGGCGGCCCGCTGCTCGGCGGTCGACGCCCGCTGTTCGGCCTCGGAGACGAGTTTCTGGGTCGCGGCCTGGGCGGCGGAGAGACGCTCGGCCTCCTGCCGTTCGGCTTCTTCCCGGCGGGCCGCGAGCTGGATTTCGAACTCCGCCTCGGCCTGCGCCCGCTGCGCTTCGCTCTCCTCGAGGGTCCGCTGGGCCTGGCTGCGCATCTCGTCAGCCTGGCGCTTGGATGTGGTGAGGATCTCATCGCGTTCCCGCTTGGCGGACGCCTTGAGCTGAGCCACTTCGCGCTCGGTGGTGGTCCGCAGCTTGGCGATGTCGCGCTCCACCGCCGCCCGCTTCTCGGCGATCTCGTGGTCCGCCGTCGCGCGCAGCTTGGCGACCTCGCGTTCGGTCGTCGAGGTGAGCTCGTCGGACTCACGCCGTGCGCCCGTCCTGATGGAGTCGGCCTCACGCTCCGCCGCGCCGCGCAGGTCATCGGTCTCACGCTTGGCGATCGCCCGCAGTTCCGCCGCCTCGTTCTCGGCGGAAGCGCGCACCTCGGCGGCATCCACCTTTGATGCGGCCTTGATCTCGTTGGCCTCGGACCGCGCGGCCTGGACAAGCTCGGTGGCCTGTTCCTCGGCGAGCCTGAGCAGCTGCTCGATCCGTGCGCCCAGGCCGGAGTAGGTGGGCCGTTCCTGCTCCTGGAGCTGCCGATGAGCCTCAGACAGCTCGCGGTGCATCGCCTGGACCTGATCCTTATGGTGGCGCAAATCTCCCTCAAGCTGGGCGAGATGCTCGTTGACCTGCTGAGGGTCGTAGCCACGCATCACCTTGGCGAACTCGCGCGGCTGGCTGTCTTCAAAGAAATTAGTGAGCTGTGCGTCAATGTCGGATTGCATGTGGCCTAACCCTGTTGGACGGAACGGCAGGCGGGGTAACAGGTAAGCATCTCGCCCTGACCGGCAGGCTCAGCCACCGGCACAGCGGCAGTACCTCACCCGGTCGTTTGGGACTTCTGCGATTTTCTCACCTGGTAGCACGCAGACTACTCCGCCTTTGGGACGTTGTCGGTTCCTTCGGACTTCCAGCGGCGGATTCTCCGGGCTCACTTCTGTGCTTCCGGTCCATCCGGATCATAACGGACATAGAACGTATGTCTGCCCTGCATATCGGGTACTTTCGGGCCCTCGCTCAAGATCAGGCCGTGGTGCCCAGTGGTACGCGTGAGGTGCGAGTGCCAGTGAAAAGCCGCGGTTTCCGCACCCCGGGCACGGCCCGGGCCACCGCCGCGACGGACGCGGGCCGGGCCGGGTCAGGGACGGTTCTCACCGGCCCTGACCCGCGTTTCGGTCATGCGCCGTCGCCGGATGGTGACGGCCCAGAATCCGTCCTATGATCCGCCGGGTGCTCCACAAGTTCCGTCAGTACCCCTCCGAGATCCGCCGGATGGAGGAACGCGATCGAGGCGCCCATGGAGCCGTGCCGTGGGCGCTCATCGACGAGCCGGATTCCGGTCGCGCTGATCGCGGCGAGCGCGGCCCGGACGTCGGTGACGCCGTACCCGATGTGATGAATTCCTTCCCCGCGCCGGGCCAGGAACTTCCCGACCGGCGATTCCGGCCCGAGCGGCTCCAGCAGCTGGATATAGGAACCCCCGGCCAGGTAGCCAAGCTGCCCCGCCCAGGGCGCGGCCCCCGGGCCAGAACCAGGCGCACCCCCCGGGCCAGCTCCGCCCTCGGCGGCCCGCAGGTCGGGGCCGGGTGGCGCGCCCACGGCCGTCCCGGCGGCAGCTCGCGGGTCGGGCGGGCCGCCCTGGAACGCGCCCGGCTCAGCATCGACGGTCGCGACCAGCAGCATGGCCTCCCGCACGCCCTGTTCGTCGTGAACTTCGCGGGCCGCCACCGTGAGGCCGAACGTGGAGCAGTAGAAGTCGATCTTCTCCTCCAGGTCATGGCACGCGATCCCGACATGATCGATCTGGGTCAGCATGGTCCACCTTCGCCTCTGGCCTTCCGGCCTCTGCCTCTGCCTCTGGCCTTCCGGCCTCTGCCTCTGCCTTACGGCCTCTGCCTCTGGCCCTACGGCCTCTGCCGCTACGGCCGCAGCAGGATCGGCAGCCGCAAAGATCAGCAAGAGCCCTTCGTGTGCACTTTCTGCTGTGATGACAGCAGAAAGTGCACACCTTTGGCCAGGCCCGGGTCGCTTCCTTTGGCCAGTGGCCGGGGCGGGGCCGGTTCCCAGGGGTCTGCC
>Ga0181538_10002460_pt1 | contig 19213 bp, 17 predicted proteins | sample PEATcosm2014_Bin_40_FD_119773 | JGI IMG/M metagenome (GOLD analysis project Ga0181538, IMG submission 119773) | Peatland microbial communities from MTU Mesocosm Facility, Houghton, MI, USA - PEATcosm2014_Bin23_30_metaG | ecosystem: Environmental > Terrestrial > Soil > Wetlands > Peat | place...
ATGAAGAAATGGACCATGCCGATCCGGGGCTGGGGAACCGCCATCAATCAAATGTCCATTATTTTTGAAAACCGAATCCCAAAATGACAAATCCCACTTACACAGAAATTCTTACAGACCCTTTGTAGGTATCCAATCATGAACCGAAAACCTCTTACCACGCCGCTTGATGACCAGCACATTGCCTCCCTCCGGGCAGGTGACGAGGTTGCCCTGAGCGGCGTGATCTATACCGCTCGCGATGCTGTCCACAAGCGGTTCATGGCTTTGCTCAAAAACGGAACGAAACTTCCGCTCGATTTATCAGGCCAGGTGCTCTACTATTGCGGACCGACTCCCGCCAAACCGGGGCGCCTCATCGGAAGCGCCGGGCCCACCACCTCCTCGCGCATGGACGTCTACACGCCCGACCTTCTCGCTGCCACTAGACTGAGAGGCATGATCGGCAAGGGCGAGCGAAACGCTGCGGTCATTGACGCGATGCGGCAATGGGGCTGCGTCTATTTCGCCGCCGTCGGCGGCGCTGGAGCGCTTATCGCACGCTCGGTAGTTACCTCATCGTGTGTCTGTTACGACGATCTTGGTCCCGAAGCGGTGTACCGGCTGGAAGTGCGGGAAATGCCGCTCATCGTAGCAATTGACAGTGTAGGAAATGACCTCTATGCCATCGGACGCAATCAATATCGGCGTTAAGCTTGTTCGCTTACCGGGGACGTCAGCTTCTTTTTTCCAAAGGATATGCCATACTACGGTCGTTCAGGTCGATGGTGGCAGAGCGCTTATTTTGAAGAGCGCGCCCCGTTATCTATTTTATACAATCTTTTTTTCAACTCCGCATGGCGTCGTCGGCGTCCCTCGCAAGAATTTGCCATCAGGCTCTACTGCACGCGACATGTTTGGAAGGAAAGGATTTTCATAATGAGTTTTGAGAAGTTATTAAAACCGAAGTCGGTGGCAGTGGTCGGAGCATCTACCGATCCGACCAAGGTCGGCAACAACGTACTAGTTAATATCGTCAAAAACGGGTTTGAGGGAGAAATCTATCCTGTCAACCCGCGTGCTGATGAAATCGCCGGTAAAAAATGTTATCCGTCACTGAAAGCGATCCCAGGTCCCGTGGATCTTGCCGTAATCGTCATCAAGCGTGACTTGGTGCTCCCGACGCTGAAAGAGTGCGCCGCCAAGGGCATCAGTGCGGTGATTACCATTACGGCGGGGTTCGGCGAAATCGGCGCCGAGGGGAAGCGCCTTCAGAATGAAATAGCGGAAGTGGCCAGAGAAAGCAACATCACGCTTCTTGGGCCTAACTGCCTTGGCTTCATCAATCCGTGGCACAAGCTTAACGCATCGTTCGGCCAGCCCAATGGTGAGCCGGGCTCGATCGCTCTCATCTCGCAGTCAGGTGCGCTTATTACCGCCATTCAGGACATGGCTGCTCATGACAAGATCGGTTTCTCGGTTCTCGCTTCCATTGGCAACAAGGCGACGCTGGACGAGGTTCAGTTCATCGATATGCTGGAGAAGGACGACAAAACGCGCGTCATTGCCGGCTATCTTGAAGATATCTCCCGAGGTCAGGATTTCATGAAGGTGGCGGAGCGTGTCAGCAAGAATAAGCCGATCGTGATTCTTAAAGCGGGGCGTACCGCTTCCGGCGCCAAGGCCGCCGCTTCGCACACCGGTAGTCTTGCCGGCGCTGATGCCGCCTACGACAGTGCATTTACGCGATCCGGCGTTATCAGGGCCGACTCCATTGAAAAACTTTTTGACATCTCCATCGCCTTCGCCTATCAGCCATTGCCGAAAAGCGATCGGGTGGCGGTAGTGACTAATGCCGGCGGTCCCGGTATCATGATGACCGATGCCCTCGAGTTGTCCGGTCTCACTATGGCTCGTTTCGATGAAACCACGAAGGAAAAGCTAAAGAGTGTGTTGCCGCCTTCAGGTTCGATCCTCAACCCGGTCGATGTTCTCGGCGATGCGGGCGGTGAAATCTATGGAAAGGCGATCGAAGCGCTTTTGGCTTGCGATACGGTCGATAGTCTCATCGTCATTCTCACTCCGCAAACAATGACCGATGATGTGGCGACGGCCAATGCCATTGTCGAAGCGTCGAAGCGGCACCGCAAGCCGATTCTGGCATGTTTCATGGGTGCTGATATCATTGCACGGGGCGTCAATATCCTCCGGCAGAACCAGATTCCCTGCTATCCGATTCCGGAGCGGGCATCAACCGCTATACGCGAAATGGTGACCTACAGCCGGTATCGGGCGCGTCCCATTCGTGTCATCGAGCGGTTTGCGGTCAATAAATTTCCGGTCATGAAGATCATCAAATCTGCGGTAACGAGAGGAGCCTATGAGATAGGCGAGAGCGATGCAAAAGCGATCCTTTCAGCCTACAACTTCAACGTGCCGCCGGGTGCGGTAGCCATGTCGCCTGATGAGGCAATCCGGTTTGCCAATGAACTCGGCTACCCCGTGGCCATGAAGATTTCCAGCCCCGACATTCTGCACAAATCCGATTGCGGCGGTGTTAAAATCGGCCTTGCAAGTGCGCAGGCGGTGGAAGATGCCTTCGAGCTTATGATGCTACGCATCAGGCGCAGGAAGCCTGAAGCCGAATTGCGGGGCGTTCTGCTTGAAAAGATGATCGTGGGTGGCCGCGAGACCATTCTTGGCATGAAGAAGGATCCGCAGTTCGGTCCCATGCTCATGTTCGGGCTGGGCGGTATTTTTGTAGAAGTCCTGAAGGATGTCACGTTCGGCCTTGCCCCGCTGACCGAAGAGGATTGCCGCAAGATGCTTGAACGTACACGTTCGTATAAACTTCTTACGGGTGTCAGGGGTGAAAAGGGGGTCGATATCGATGCGATCGTGCAGAATATGCAGCGGCTGTCGCAACTAGTGCTCGATTTTCCGGAAATCAGCGAGATCGATATCAACCCGCTTAAAGCGGGATACGAGGGCGACGGAGCGTTCGTCATTGATGCAAGAATCATTCTGTCCAAGGAGCGTGCATAATGCCGGCATGGGAAGAACTATACAAATCAAAACGGGTTGAGACGACCGAGGCTATTCGCCGCATCAAAGCGGGCGACCGCATTTTCATAGGAACGGGTTGCGGTCAGCCGCAGACGCTCGTCGAAGAGCTGGTGAGCGACAGGAACGAAATCGCGGATGCGGAAATTTATCACCTCCTCACGGCGGGTGAAGCGCCCTATATCCGCGAGGAGTTTGCAAAAAAATTCCGTACCTACAGTTTTTTCCTTGCCGATAACATACGCGGAGCAGTGGCGGAGGGGCGGGCGGATTACATTCCTATTTTCATCTCAGAGATACCGTCGCTCTTCAAGACGGGAAAGCTCCCGATCGACGTTTGCCTTATTCAGACCTCTCCACCGGATCGGAATGGCAACCTCAACCTCGGCATTTCGGTCGATATCGTTAAGGCCGCGGTTGAGAACAGCCTTACAATTATTGCCGAAGTCAATGAAAAGATGCCGCGTACCTTCGGTGATTCGTTCCTTCCGCTTGAAAAGGTCGACGCGGTGGTGTTGAGCAATCGCGAAATTCTCGAGACCGCGCAGCCAGTAATCGATCCGGTGGTGGAAGCGATCGCTCGTAACGTGGCGTCGCTCATCGAGGACGGTTCGACGCTCGAAACTGGCATCGGTACGATTCCTCAGGCGGTATTGCGTTATCTCGACGGCAAGCGCGACCTCGGCATTCATACCGAGATGTTCAATGACGCCATCATTCCGCTCGTCGAGTCTGGCGTGATCAACGGGAACCGCAAGACCATCAACCGGGGCAAGATCATCTCCTCATTCTGCATGGGGACGCGCAGACTCTACGATTACATTCACGAAAATCCGCTCTTTGAATTCCGGACATCTGATTATGTCAACGACCCGTTTGTAATCAGTCAGCATGCAAAGATGGTGGCGGTTAACGTCGGTCTCGAAGTGGACATGACGGGCCAGGTGTGCTCCGACTCCATCGGGTTCAATTTCCACAGCGGGGTGGGAGGCCAGGTCGATTTCAACCGCGGCGCATCCCGTTCGCGCGAGGGGAAAGCGATCATTGCGTTGCCCTCGACCACGAAAGACGGTACGTTCTCGCGTATCGTCGCCAAACTCACCGATGGCGCCGGTGTCGTGCTCAGCCGCGCCGATGTTCACTATATAGTCTCCGAGTACGGCGTTGCCGACCTTTTCGGTAAAACCGTCCGCGAACGGGTACTGGCGCTAGCCGAGATCGCGCACCCTGATTTCCGCAACGATATCCTCAAAGAGGCAAAGAACCGGAACTATATTCTTCCCCACCAGAAGGAACTGCCGGCAGCCGGCATGGCCTATCCACGCGAATACGAGACCAGCCGTGTGCTGCCTGACGGAACCGAGCTCTTTTTCCGTCCGATAAAGCCCAGTGACGAAAAGGCCCTGCGCGACATGTTCTATGCACTCTCCGAACAATCGCTCGCCTTCCGTTTCTTCCAGAACATCAAATCGTTCCCTCTCAAGTTCATCCAGGAATTCACGACCATCGACTTCTCCAAGGATATGTCGATAGCCGCATTTGTCAACGATTTCGGCGGCGAGCAGATCGTGGGTATTGCTAACTGCAACAAGAATCCTGCCACTAAACGGGCGGAAATTTCCTTCCTGGTCCGGGATGACTGGCAGTCGAAGGGCATCGGCACCGAGCTGCTCAATATCCTTACGGATATTGCGCGAGAAAGCGGGATCCTCGGCTTCCAAGCGCGCGTGCTTTCGCAGAACCATCTCATGATGTCCATCTTCTACAACTCGGGATATAAGGTGACAACCAAACGCGAAGACGATGTATTCCTGATTACCTATGATTTCAAGGATGGGGATAAATAGTCAGGCTTTGGGTGGGGAAACCTCTTCGCGTTTCCCACTCGCTTCATCCCGGCTGGAAATCATTGACCTGTATTTCGCTATCCCCTCCCGTGGAAGTGCTCGGCTGGTCCCGCCTTCTGCAAGGGCCATAGCACTTTCGCAACACCCTCTCTTAGGGAGAAAGGGACTTATATCGTTAACTTCCTATTAAAGGTGTTAGAACGTTATGTATATAGGTTCCTCATATTTCAGGTTTCAGTATTATCTGGCGAATTAATAATTTTGTCCATTATATTAATTGAAAAGGAGTTTTTATGAGCCTCACCAGGCAGGAAATCCTCGACTATGCCGCACGCTATCTCACGCCGGGCGCGGTTGCCGAATTTCCGTTCAACGGTGACCTTTTCTGTCTTCTCGGCCGCGAACTGCCAGAAGGAAAGATCCTCGCCGAAGATGAGGGGTGGCTATTCCAGGGATACGGGGTCTGCGCTGGTTACCTGCTTGATGAAGAAGCGAAACCACCCGGGAAATGGCTCTGGATGCATTTCGTGAGCTTGTCTACTTTTCCGCCTGCGGCGCAGGTGTTGAAATTGCAACCTCCGCATATTGTCAAAGGACGTTTTCAGAATCCGGATCGTACCAAAGAATTTAGAATTCTCAATGTTCGGCTCGATATCGACACGGACGGCGGGGGTGGCATTTCCATACAGTCGCCTGGACCTTCGCCTGCCCCCTGCGCGGCTCCGTTGAGTGGGTCGGCGGAGAAAAAAATTGTGCAGTTCAGGAGGAAAAATTCCAGCAAACCGTCGGATGTTTAGAATAACCCTTTTTCAGGGTAATGCGTTCCCTTTGCGAATACAAACCGGGCGAATTATTGCACCGACGGGGCTATCGATTGACTGTCGCGGTTCGGGGGGCTTTGTAATACTCCAATCTTTGCGATATATATCCCCGTGACGTTTTTTAAACTCAAAGGAGTTCGCCTCTGCTCATGAATGGCGCAAATTTTCAGGAGAAACGGCAGGCGGCGGAAGAGGTCGTCTCTCGTCTGGTGAAGAACGGGTTCAGTGCGTTCTTTGCCGGTGGCTATGTACGTGATAAACTGCTTGGTAACGCTGAAAGCGCCGATATCGATATCGCTACCAATGCAATGCCCCAATCGGTGATGGAGCTTTTTTCCCACACGATAGCCGTGGGCGTCCGGTTCGGCGTGGTTATCGTCGTCCATCACGACATTCCTTTTGAGGTGGCTACTTTTCGCTCGGATATTGGCATCGGAGATGGCAGGCACCCGGATCGAATCGTCTATACCGATGCCCGCGACGACGCGCTTCGTCGCGATTTTACCATCAACGGTATGTTTTACGATCCTATCGGCGACCGGGTTATCGATTTTGTCGCGGGAGAAGAGGATCTGCGCGCAAAGGTTGTGAGGGCCATCGGAGATCCTGTACGTCGATTTAAAGAGGATTACCTGCGTCTGTTGCGGGCGATACGTTTCGCGGCGCGATTAGGTTTTTCGATCGATGAGGTAACATGGAAGGCGATGGTGGCCAATGCCACAGGCATCGGCGGGGTTTCGGCCGAAAGAATTTTCGTGGAGCTCGATCGCATGCTGCGCCAGCCTCATGCCGATCGGGCTTTCATGCTGCTTCGTGATTCCGGTTTGTTGCATGAAACCCTCCCGGAGGTTGCCGATCTTGTCGAAGTCGAGCAGCCCGCCGAATTTCATCCCGAGGGGGATGTGTTCTCGCATACGGTCAAGGCGCTTGGACTTCTTTCGCGGGGTGATAACCCGGAGCCGGTTTCTGCCGTGCTTGGCTGGAGCGTGCTTCTCCATGATGTCGGGAAAAAGGCAACCATGCAGCGGCTCGATCGCATACGCTTCAACAACCATCACCAGGTTGGCGCCGACCTTGCCCGCGCGATTCTGAAGAGGATGCGGGTGTCGAACGATCTGCTTGAAGCGGTTGCCGCCTGCATTGAAAACCACATGAATTTCATGAACGTTATGGAGATGCGCCTCTCAACCATCAAGAAACTCCTTTCGAGACCGACGATCAACGATGAGCTTGAACTTCACCGCATAGACTGCCTGGCGAGCCACGGCAACCTCGATAATTACCATTTTATAAAGAACCGGCTCGCTGCTTTCACGTTGGAACGTATCAGGCCCGCGCCGCTGCTTCGCGGCGCCGATCTTTTGGCCCTCGGATTCGAAGCGGGGCCTATTTTCGGTACAATCCTTCGCGAAGTATACGATCTGCAGCTTGATGAAAAGTTGCCATCGAGAGTCGATGCGATTAAATATGTGAAAGAACACTGGGGAGACGGAGGGGAAAAGAATGGAGACGGAAGAATGAGAAATGAGGGATGAAAAATGATTTGGAGCGCCGACATGCTCTGTGCCTACTGAAGTGATATGTCGGGTCGCCTCCCCCCCAAGGGAGATCTGCAAGGCGCGGAGTCCTTTCCTTGTAGTCCTTTTCGCGACCAAGTATATTTTTTACTTACCTTTGGTATTGCAGCATGAACGGGCGGAAAGCCCGTTTTTACTTTTTGCGGAAAAATTTCTTTGGAGCGCCCATGGCCGGCGGCGTAACGGAAAACATACGGGCGATGATCCAGGCAAAACTTGCCGAATTGGGATTAGAGCTTTTTGATATCCGATATTTTCAGGCCGGATCCCGTTCCATCCTGCGGGTGATAATCGATTCGCGAGCGGGGGTCACTATCGGCGACTGCGAGAAAGTGTCGAATGTACTTTCGATACTCCTTGATGTTGAAGATTATTCAGCGGGCCGGAAGTATACGCTTGAAGTGTCGTCCCCCGGCATCGACCGACCGCTTAAAACTGAGCGGGATTTTAGACGCGCAGTGGAACGATTTGTGATATTGCAGATGAACACTTCCTTCAGCGGAAAAAAAACGCTGCGGGGTAAGGTGGTGCAGTGCGGCAATAATATCGTACGGTGCGACGTGGAAGGCGTGCTCATGGATCTGCCGCTCACTGCAATCACCAGCGGCAAGGAAGAAATACGGTTTAAATAAATTCGATTTGAAAAGGATATGAGGAATGACCAAAAAAGCAAAGGCGGAGGCGATCAAAGCGCTCGATATCGTGGCTTCAATCGGCGCAGTGACCAAGGAAAAAAGCATCTCAATGGATCTTGTGCTCGATACCTTGAAGGATGCACTGGCGTCGGCGGCAAAACGGTATCTCGGTAAACCTGCACGGGTTGAGGTAAAGGTCGATAAAGAAAAGGGCGGAATCATCGTTTCGACCCACCAGACGGTGGTTGAAACCGTGACAGATGCGGAGAGCCAGATATCGCTTGAAAATGCCAAGGCAATCGATGCGGAACTTGAGGTCGATGATGAACTTATCCAGGATCTCGATATCGATAAATTCGGCAGGTCGGCGATTTCGACCGCCAAGCAGGTATTGCTTCAACGGGTACGCGAGGCTGAGCGCGAAAAGATATTCGCCGATTACAGCGAACGCATAGGCGAGCTGGTTACGGGAACAGTACAGCAGATCGATAAGGGGAATATTCTCATCAACCTTGGGCGAACCGAAGCGATTATGCCCTACCGCGAGCAAATTCGCAGAGAGCGGTTTCGGCAGGGGCAGAATATCCGCGCCTGTATCACCGAAGTAAAAGATAATGTAAAGGGGCCCATGGTCATTGTCTCACGCGGGTGTCCTGAGTTTCTTGCCCGTCTGTTCGAACTCGAAGTACCGGAAATTTTCGATAAAACCGTGCGGATCGTTAAAGTCGTACGGGATCCCGGGCATCGTTCAAAAATCGCCGTGATGACCAACGATAGCCGAGTAGATCCAGTCGGCGCATGCGTCGGCATGCGAGGTAACCGCGTTCAGGCGATCGTGCGCGAGCTTTCGAATGAGCGCATCGATATCATCAACTGGAGCGATGAAATGTCGCTCTTGGTCCGGCGGGTATTCGCTCCTGCAGAGGTCAAACGTGTTATTCCTGTCGGCGAAAAGAAAATTGTTGTGGTGATTAGTGAAGAGAATCTGGCGCAGGCGATCGGTCGCGAAGGGCAGAATATTCGGCTTGCTTCGAAAATGATCGACCGTGAAATCGATGTGTTCGGCGATGAAGAATTTACTAACCTGACCGAAGAGCAACGCGCGAAGGTGCTGGCTGAGGTCAGCGCGGAAGAAACGGCTGCTCCTGTGGATATAAGCGGCCAAACCGTTGCCGGAGAGCCGGCTGCGGAGGCGGCGCCGAAAGTCGAGGCGGGGGGAGAAACGCCCCCTGCGCCTTCGGGAAGCAATCATGAATGACGCAACAACCAGTTTCTCGAGTTGATCGAGCGATGTTCGGAGATGACTCGCGGTAGCGTGGCTGGTGCGTCGACGGCCGTGAAGGTTAAAATGGCTACTACGTGGAGATCGCGCTAAGAGCGCGGTGTAACGGCATAAGGCAGGGAAAATGGCAAAAGAGAAAGTCTATAAGCTGGCGCAGGAATTCAAGGTTTCGAGCGAAGCGCTTGTTCAGATGCTGCGGGGCATGGGCATTGTCGTTAAAAGCCATATGAGTACCGTGGATGAGAACCTTCGTGACGATATCAAGAAGAAATTCGATCAGGAGCGAGCCTCAATAAAGCGGGAGTATGAGCGTAAGAAGCAAATACTCACCAAGGCACGGGAAGATGTCGCCGCAAAAGAGGAGGTAGTCGTTCCACCGTCGATTGTTTCTGCTCCCATGGATGCGAAGGCTTCGCCGATAGCAACCCAGGCCCAGGGCGCCGCATCGGCGATCGCCCGCACCGCAGCGCCATTCCGGCACGAAGTTCCACCCTATAGGCCGGTTGACTCATCCCGTCGACCGCTATTCGGCCATGAACCGCGACGTGATACCTATATACCATCTCATAGTGGAACAGGCGTGCGCCCAGCGCCGGCTTCTGCGGGGGCGCCTGCTCATCCTGGTGGAACAAAACCTGGAGCGCCCTCTGCGAAAAGCAAGGACCGTGGCAGAAAAAAAAGCGGGAAAAAGCACTTCGAGCGGCCTGAAGTCAATGAATTCGAACTCAAGGCTAATGTGAAGCGGACTCTTGCCAAAATTGGATCGGGTTCGGCGCGGAAGAAATACAAGAAAGACAACCTTATCAAGGAAGGCGGTCTTGAGAGCGAGCGGAAGGTTTTGCATGTTGCGGAATTTGTTACGGGCAATGAACTTGCAAATATGATGAATGTGCAGCCTTCGGAAATTGTCGCCAAGTGTTTGGAACTCGGCCTGTTTGTCACTATCAATCAGCGACTCGACTTTGAAACCATCGAACTCCTTGCCGATGAATTCGGTTATGCTGCCCAGCTCATGACCGAGTATGCTGCCGACGAAGAGGAAAAGAAAGAGGAAGAAGGTGGAACGCTCTCGCCACGAGCGCCGGTTGTGACGGTCATGGGACATGTCGACCATGGAAAGACATCGTTGCTTGACTACATCCGGAAGACGAACGTCATTGCCGGCGAGGCGGGGGGGATCACTCAGCATATTGCGGCGTATGAGGTAAAAACGGCGCACGGTTCTGTCACCTTCCTGGATACGCCGGGTCATGAGGCGTTCACGGCCATGCGCGCACGCGGTTCACAGATTACCGACGTCATCGTGCTGGTAATTGCAGCCGATTCCGGCGTTATGCCTCAAACGCGTGAAGCCATAGACCATGCTCGAGCGGCGAATGTGCCGATCGTCGTGGCAATTAACAAAATAGATCTTCCTACTGCCAACCCAGATAAAGTCAAGGCTGAACTGGCGCAGTATAACGTGCTCGTGGAAGACTATGGCGGCAAGGTGTCGTGCGTCGAGATCTCTGCGAGAACCGGCAAGAATGTTGATCAACTTCTTGAAATGTTAGCGCTTGAAACTGAAATTCTTGAGCTGAAGGCCAACGTCGAAGGTATGACGCGAGGAGTGGTCATCGAATCGGAACTTGATAAAGGAAGAGGGCCTGTTGCCACCGTCTTGGTGCAGAAAGGGACGCTCAAACGTGGAGATTCCTTCGTAACCGGCATCCACTATGGTCGGGTCAGGGATCTTTTGAATGAACGCGGTACCATCCTCGCATCAGCCGGTCCTTCCCGGCCGGTGCTGGTTCTCGGTATTACCGGCACTCCCCAGGCAGGCGATTCGTTCACGGTGGTGGAAGATGAAAAAGAAGCTCGTGAAATTGCGGCTCGCCGCCGCCTTGCCGCCAAAGAACGTGAGCTTCGCCGGATCGGCACGATTTCGCTCGACCATCTGTATGAGCAGATTCAAGCGGGAAGCATTCAGAAACTGCACTTGATTATAAAAGGAGATGTCGACGGCTCGGTCGAAGCTCTGGCCGATTCGCTCGAAAGGCTCAGCACCAAGGAGATCAAGGTTGGTGTGATTCATAAGAGCGTGGGTGCGATCAAAGAGAGCGATATCATGCTTGCCGCGGCCTCGAATGCGCTCATCATCGGATTCCACCTCAGCCCGAACAGTAAGATCCGTGAACTTGCTAAAAGAGAAGGCGTGGACATCCGCACCTATCGCATCATTTATGAGGCGGTCGATGCGGTGCGTAATGCCATGGAGGGCATGCTCAAACCGGAATTGAAGGAAAATATCCTTGGCAACGTAGAGGTTCGGAAAGTCTTTAAAGTAACCAAAGTTGGCTTGATCGCCGGGTGCTATGTTAATTCGGGAACCGTAACGCGCGGCGACAAGGCGCGCATCACCCGCGATGATGTGGTCATAGGTGAATCAAAGATTGGCAGCCTGCGCCGTGTCGCCGACGACGTGCGCGAAGTGCAGTCGGGACAGGAATGCGGAATTACCTTGGATAATTTCCATGACTATCGCGAAGGTGATCGCATTGAAATCTACGAGGAGATCGAAATTGCTCGCAAGCTGTCCGATTGAGGGCGGGTTTCCGCAGTAACCAGTGAACAAGCGGTTATAAATCATGCCAGTATCCCATTACCATATTGATCGGCTACGCGAACAACTGCGGCACGAGATAGGAACAGTCATCGCGCGCGAAATGCGCGATCCGCGCATCCCGTCGATTGTGACGGTGACCCGGATCAAACTTGCGCAGGATACGCGAAATGCCACTGTTTTCGTCAGCATTTTAGGCGATGAAAAGATGAAAGTCGATGCCCTTGCGGCACTCAATGCGGCGGCGGCATATATTCAGCGACTGGTTTCCGCCCGGATCACGGTCAAACACTTCCCGCATCTGTCTTTCAAGCCGGATAATTCCATCGAACATAGTCAACATATCAATGAGCTTCTTAAAGAAATTAGCGATGACCTGGAACAGCCTTCGCCGTCTGATTGAACTGAACGATTCTTTCCTGATCTCTTCCCACCTGAGTCTTGACGGCGATTGCATAGGCTCACAGCTCTCTTTCTATTGGTATCTCACTTCGCTCGGGAAGAAAGTGGTAATTTACAATCACGACCATGTGCCGCCAAAATTTATTTTTCTCAGGGATGCTGATGTCATGCGGACAGAGCTGCCGGATGAAGCATTTGATGTGTTTGTCGTGCTCGATTGCTCGAATCTGACCCGACTGGGATGGGATGCGGAGAAGTTCTCCGGCGGACCTCTTATTAATATCGATCACCATCGCGATAACAGTTCTTTTGGGACCGTCAATATCGTCGATGTCAACGCGGCTGCGACCGGGGAAATAATCAGCCATTTTTTTGACGAGGAAAGAATCGTGTATCCGCCCGCTGTCGCGGAAGCGCTCTATACTGCGGTTCTGACCGACACGGGCGGTTTCCGTTTTCCCAATACTACGAGTGCTATCCTTCATGTGTGCGCGAACCTGGCCGAAAAAGGCGCTTCACCGCCGAAGATCTACGAAAAAGTTTATGCATCGCACTCACAGGCCGGTCTGCTTCTGCAATCTCGCATCTGGTCCAGCGTGAAGTTTTATTTCAACGGCAGGGTGTGCTGCCTGGAAATGCCGATGGCAGTTCTCGATGATCTCGGCGCTCTCTACAGTGACAGTGAAGGGATGGTCGACATCACCACGACCGCTGCCGGTGTACAAGTCGGCATCATGTCCAAGCATACCGATTCCGAAACGCATTTCAGCCTCAGGTCCAAGGGAGCGGTCGATGTAGGGAGAATCGCGCAGAAAATTATGGGCGGCGGCGGCCATTCGAGCGCTGCAGGATGTACGCTGCGGTTGCCGTTTGATCAGGCAATTGCCGCCATGCTTGCCATTGTCGAACAGGAGCTCCGTTGAAGGTCGTGGCGGATGGATTTCTGTTTATTGATAAACCGAGGGGGCCCTCCTCGTTTGCCGTAGTGTCTGCGGTTCGGCGAGCGTTTCACGTGAAGCGAGTCGGGCACGGGGGAACATTGGATCCTTCGGCGAGCGGGCTTCTGGTCGTGGCGCTCGGCAGTGCGACCCGCCTGCTTCCCTATGCCCCTCTTGAGCCGAAAGGCTATTCCTTCGGCATTCGGTTCGGCGAACAAACCGATACGCTCGATTCAGCGGGAACGGTGATTAAAAACGGCGGGAGCGTACCGTCCAGACAGGTACTTCTTGCAACGCTGCCGTCATTCTGCGGCAGGCTCATGCAGGTTCCGCCCGAATACTCCGCTGTCAAAGTCAGCGGAATCCGCGCCTACCATGTGGCGCGCTCGGGGCGGGTTCCGATTATGCGGCCGCGTCCCATAACGATTCATGCGCTTCATCTTGTCAAATATGACGAACTTTTCGGCGAAGCGCAGCTGGAAGTTACCTGCTCAGGCGGGACGTATGTCCGATCACTGGCCCGTGATATCGCGGAGGCGCTGGGAACCTGCGGATATGCCCTTTTTGTCCGCAGGACCGCTCTTGGACCTTTTCACGTTGACAAGGCAATCAAAATTGACATATGTGATATTGCAAAGACGCCCCTCGTTCCGTCTGGAGATGTTCTGCGGGGGATGTCGCGTATCGCAGTGGGGGAGGAGCAGAAACAACGGCTCATCGCCGGAGGTAACCTTCCTTTTACCGAGGCGCCCGGGGGCGGAGCGCTGCCGGTCGCAACGACGCTTGCCATCGATCGCGATAACAATATCATCGCGGTCCTGGAACCGAGTGCCGCGGGATATTTTCATCCAGCAAGGGTGTTCTCGACACGGTTGTGTGATTCGCTGCACAAGAGGTCATAGAACGATATGCGCATTCTTTCGATAGATGATGCCGTGCCTCTGAACGAAACATCGGTCCTGACTGTGGGGAACTTCGATGGAGTCCATCGCGGTCACCGGATGTTGCTCGATTCAGTAGTGAAACGAGCTGCTGCGAGGGGGAGGCGGGCGACGGCGGTTACCTTTGAACCGCACACACGGCTTGCAGCTGTCCGAAAGGCAGCCCAGGGGAGCGGAAGCCATGAGTTGCTCACCACCTTCGAGGAAAAAACGCGGCTTCTGGAACTTGCGGGCCTCGAATATGTAATGAAGATTCCCTTCGATGAGGCCATGAGCCGAAAAAGCCCGGAAGAGTTTATCGATGAAGTGCTCGTTAAGAGGCTGCATATGGCCGAATGGATCCTTGGTCACGGTCATGTTATAGGCCGTAACAGGACCGGTGACGCGAATTTTTTGCAAAGCATGGAGGGCAAATACCATTTTAAAACATTTATTGCTGATCTTCTCTCAGTGGAAGGAACCGCTGTTTCTTCCACCAGAATTCGAGAGTTCATTACGAACGGTCGCATTTTTGAAGCGGTTCAGCGACTGGGTCATCCCTATTTGATCTCTGTTGAACGAACTCGTGGGATTCGACTTGGAACGATGCTTGGGTATCCGACTTTCAATTTTAAGAGTCCTCCTGCACGAAAGGCGATTCCTCCAGCGGGTGTTTACGCGGCAGAGCTTGAATATAAGGGGAGGCTCGAATGCGGGGCGCTCTATTTCGGCGGGTGTCCGACGTTCGGCGGGAATCGTGAAGTTCACTTCGAGTTTCACTCCTTTTCCCGCGGAACCTCGGAATTACCGGAAGGGTGCCGGGCCGATATCTGGATATATTCATTTATCAGAGCCGACAAAGTGTTCGCGGGGTCCCATGAACTGGTACGGCAGATCGACGATGATGTGGAAAAGATAAAGGCCTATTTTACTAAGGAGAATAAGCAATGGCGTTGACCAAGGTACGCAAGGAAGAACTTGTCAAGGAGTATGGCAAAAACGAAAAGGATACCGGAATGACCGAAGTGCAGATAGCGCTTCTGACTGAGCGTATCAACCAGATTACCATGCATTTGAGCGGTTTTAAAAAGGATCACCATTCGCGGACCGGACTTCTGAGGCTGGTGGGGCAGCGGCGTTCGCACCTCGACTTTCTCGCGGATATCGATGTGGAGCGGTATCGCGCCCTGATCAAAAAATTGAATATCCGCAAGTAACCGAAGAACTTTCTTTGGGCCCCTTTCAGGCTTTGCCCATCGACGGGCAAGGGGGGCATTGGTCCCCGGCGAATGTCGATGTGACCACAGGTAAAATTCCAAAATCAACAGAACAATCGAGGTAGTCAATGTCATTTCCAACAGTAGAACACGAAATCGCCGGTACGAAGATTACTCTTGAAACCGGAAGGCTGGCCAAACAGGCAGGTGGATCGGTCGTCGCCCGGATCGGCGATACCATGGTCCTTGCCGCCGTATGCAGCGGCAGCGAGCCCATGCAATCCGATTTTTTCCCTCTTACCGTCGAATACATCGAAAAAACCTATGCTGCCGGTAAAATCCCAGGCGGGTTCATCAAACGCGAGGGACGGCCGAGTGAAAAAGAGATTTTGTCGGCCCGATTGATAGACCGGCCCATTCGTCCGCTGTTTCCCGAAGGATATCGCAACGAAGTGCAGGTGATTTGCACGGTAATTTCCGCCGATGAACTCTACAGCGCCGATGTCATGGCGATTACCGCTGCGTCAACTGCGCTTTGTCTTTCGGACATGCCCTTTTCGGAGCCCGTGGCTGCGGTGCGCGTTGGACTTCTGGATGGCGCTCTCAAGGTTTTTCCGACCCTGAGCGAAACCGAAGGGGGCCGCCTCGATCTCGTGGTCGCCGGTACCGAGAGTTCGATTATGATGGTGGAGGGGGGCGCCTGGGAGGTCGGCGAGGACATCATCGTCGATGCGATTCTCCTGGCCCATGACGAGATTAAAAAAATAGTCGCCGTGCAGAAAGAACTGATCGGAAAGGCTGGCGGTCAGCCGAAAAGTTTTGCGCTACCTGAAGTCAACCGCGATCTCAGGGCCGACGTTGAGGCGCTCGTTAAGGATCGGATCCACGAGCTCAGTTTCAAGGGCGTTAAAAAAGCGAGGTATGCCGGCGTCAAAAAACTGCTCGACGAGGTGCAGGTCGCACTCGCCGAAAAATACCCGGAGTCCGAGCAGAAGATCGCGGCGATTTTCCACGATCTGGAAAGCGCTGACATCCGAAAAACGATTCTGGACCGAAGCGTTCGTATCGGCGGTCGCGATCTCGATGGAATCAGGTCAATCACGTGCGACCTCGATATCCTGCCGCGCGCCCACGGTTCCGCGCTTTTTACCCGAGGCGAAACGCAGGCGCTGGTGGCGACAACCCTCGGTACCAAGCTCGATGAGCAGCGTATCGACAACATCCAGGGCGCCTATGAAAAATCCTACATGCTGCATTATAACTTTCCGCCCTATTCCGTGGGAGAGGTCAAACGGCTCGGCTCGGTAAGCCGGCGCGAAGTCGGCCACGGCAGTCTCGCTGAACGCTCGCTTGCACCCGTATTGCCCGATGAAAAGAGTTTCCCTTATACCATTCGCGTTGTGTCCGAAGTGCTTGAGTCGAATGGCTCTTCCTCCATGGCGACGGTGTGCGGATCCTCTCTGTCGCTCATGGCCGCCGGCGTCCCGATCAAGACGCCTGTTGCCGGCGTAGCGATGGGTCTCATCAAGGAGGGAGACCAGGTACGTATCCTCACCGATATTCTCGGTACCGAGGACCATATCGGCGATATGGATTTCAAGGTGGCGGGTACCAAAGAGGGAGTCACGGCCGTCCAGATGGACATCAAGATCGCTGGAATCACGGCTCAAATTATGAAAGAGGCGCTTGCCAAGGCTCGCGACGCCCGCTTGCGCATCATCGAGATCATGGAAAAAACCATTCCGTCATCGCGTAAGGAGCTCTCTGCGTATGCGCCGCGCATCAGTACCATCATGATCGATAAGGACAAAATCCGCGAAGTGATCGGCCCGGGCGGCAAGATGGTTCGCGAGATCCAGGAGACCACCGGCACGACGATCTCCATCGAGGATGACGGTTCGATTCAGATTGCCGCGACCAACCTTGAACAGCGTGATGCCGCGATCGCAAAGATCAAGGGTATCGTGGCCGAACCTGAAATGGGGGCGGTATATGATGCGGTGGTCAAATCTATCGTTGAATTCGGCGCATTCGTCGAATTCCTTCCGGGCAAGGAGGGGCTGGTGCACATTTCCGAACTCGAGAATCACCGGGTTGCCAAGGTCGAAGACGTGCTGCAACTTGGCGATAAGATAAAGGTCAAACTCATCGGCTTCGACCGCGGAAAAGTAAAGCTCAGCCGCAAGGCGTTGTTACAAGCGAATGATGAGGGATAGATAGTTCGCCGCCCTCTCCGCCTCACCCCTTCCCCTCTCCACTTTTGGAGAGGGGTTATGATAGTGGCGTAATCCTGCGTGAGGGATGCACTCTTTTCTATTTCTTCTGCATTATCGATCCGATAGTTCCGCCGACCCCTCTACCATGTCCTCCATCCTTGTCAAACGTCTATCGCACGCTCAAGGGTTGCCGCTTCCCGCGCGCATGACTCTGCTCGCCAGTGGCGCCGATATCACGGCGGCCATTGACAAAGAGATTATCATTCCATCTCTGGGCCGCGCGCTTATTCCAACGGGCCTCATTTTTGAAATACCGCCCGGCTACGAGGTGCAGGTGCGACCGCGCAGCGGCCTCGCCGCCAGACACGGCGTCACGGTTCTCAATACTCCCGGTACCATCGATGCCGATTATCGGGGCGAGGTGAAGGTGATGCTCGTAAATCTCGGTTCCGAACCCTTTACGGTGAGGCGGGGCGACCGCATCGCCCAGGTCGTTCCTGCGGCCGTTGTGCACGATATCGATTTCCGCGAGGCCGATAAAGTCTCCGCGACGAAGCGCGGGGAGGGGGGGTTCGGACATACGGGGGTGTGACCTTCCCCTGATTTAGTGGACACACAACGATCCCTTATATTTAAGGGAGAAGGAGTGTGTCCGATGGCGAACCGTAAGTACACGGAAGAGTTCAAGAAGGAGGCCGTTCGATTAGTATTGGAGGAAGGCAGGACTCGACGTTCAGTGGAGAATGCTTTAGGCATTACCTTTGGGTTGCTGAAAGATTGGGTGTATAAAGCAGCGGTTGAGGAACCCAGTTGAATGTGATGGGTTACCGATGGAGAAAGCAATAACGCTGCTTAAAGCGGAGAATGGGCGGCTTCGCCGGGAGCGTGATATTTTAAAAAAAGCAGTGGCCATCTTCTCAACGGACCCCGAGCGATATATGGATTCATTGCCGATCATGACCGGGAATACTCGGTCGAGGAGATGTGCCGAGTGATCGGGGGTGCGCAGAGCGGTTACTACGCATGGCGACGATGCAGCGAATCTGCCCGAGCGATTGCGAATAACCGCTTGTTGGCAGTTATTTGTCAGGTGTTTAAAGAGAGCAGAGAAACCTATGGGAGTCCAAGGGTATTTCACTCTTTGCATCGTCAGGGATATCGATGCGGCAAGCATCGTGTGTAGCACGGCTGATGCAAGCCGCAGGCTTAAGAGCGGTACAGATTCCGGGTAACCACGGTTTCCAAAGCCATGGATGCCGTACCGAATCGGTTGCAGCAACGGTTTTATTCGGCATATCCCAACCGTATCTGGACGTCAGACATCACCTATATCTCTACACAGGAAGGCTGGCATATCTGGCGGTGATCCTTGATGTGTACTCGCGGCGGGTTGTCGGATGGAGCATGCAGGAACGTTTGGCGGATGAGTTGGTAACAACGGCGTTTGGAGCAGCACTTATGCAGCGTAAACCGCAAGCGGAACTGCTGGTTCATTTCGATCGTGGGTTTCAGTATAGCGGTCAACGATTCCGTGCGGTTCTTTCACAACATGAGTGCACCCAAAGTGTGAGTGCGACAGGAAATTGCTTTGATAAGGGTCTGTAAGAATTTCTGTGTAAGTGGGATTTGTCATTTTGGGATTCGGTTTTCAAAAATAATGGACATTTGATTGATGGCGGTTCCCCAGCCCCGGATCGGCATGGTCCATTTCTTC
>Ga0181538_10002467_pt1 | contig 19194 bp, 19 predicted proteins | sample PEATcosm2014_Bin_40_FD_119773 | JGI IMG/M metagenome (GOLD analysis project Ga0181538, IMG submission 119773) | Peatland microbial communities from MTU Mesocosm Facility, Houghton, MI, USA - PEATcosm2014_Bin23_30_metaG | ecosystem: Environmental > Terrestrial > Soil > Wetlands > Peat | place...
CAGCCTGCAGCGTCGGCTCCGATTGACGATTCCGATATCCCCTTTTAGAAAGGAATGTTTGACAAGAGCGTCCGATTGCCTTATACTGCTTGCATGCCGGAAGAAAAGACATGCAGGCAGTGCCACTTGATGTGAAGTGGTTGTGTTCTACTCACCACGGAGTTACCCGACACAAGTGAGCAAAACCGTAGCACTCAACGCCTATCAAAAAGTGGTGGTTGACTTCCGCCAAGGTTACGCCGTATGCGTGGCCGCACCCGGCAGCGGTAAAACCGCCGTAATGGTGGAGCGACTTCTTGCGCTCATACGCGAGGGCGTACCGCCGAAGGACATACTCAGCCTCACGTTCACCAAGGAGGGCGCGAAGGAACTGACTGAGCGCGCTGACCTTGATGATGTGAAGGAGAAGGTCTGCTCTACGTTTCACAGCTGGGCGCTTGGCTTCATCAAGCGCGAGGCATTCAATCTTCCGTTTAAGGTCAAGACCGACTTCCACGGTCACGCGGCTCCGCTCCTACTTCCGCTGGAAGCGTGCCGACTACTTGCGACCATTTGCCGGGGAATGGAGCGCGTGCAGTGGAAAGACGCTCAGAGCTTTATAAGCCGCATGAAGCGGAGAGGCATTTCACCACAGCATGCGTTTGACAACATGGAGAATGACGGTGAGGAAAAGTTCATCAGAGCGTACGCCCTGTACGAGAAGGCACTCCGCGACAAGGGAGTTCTTGACTTCGACTCTGTTGTTATCGAGACGGCAAATCTCCTCCGAAATAATGAGGACGTTCGTTCGCGCAATCAATTCAAGTTCGTCCAAGTTGACGAGGCGCAGGACACCGACGCCGTGCAGTGGTCTATCATTAAAGCTATCACCAAGCGTCATGGCAACGCTCTCGCGGTTGGCGATGAGAACCAAGGCCTGTATTCTTGGCGCGGTTCGGAAGCGAACCTTACGAGTTACTTTTGCAACCTCTTTCCCGGCGCGCGTGTGTTCCCGCTGCCGGTGAACTACCGCAGCACTCAGGCCATCGTGAAGTACTGTCAGGAGATTGCGCCGATTCAAAATGAGACCGTGACCAATCTAAGCACCCCGAACGAACTGGGGGTAGAGCCGACCTTCCGGTTGTACGGTCGTGAGGACGAGGAAGCCCGTGCTATAATAGAAATGATTTCACGGGGTGCTGTGTATGGGCAATAACTGTCCGTGGTTCATCGACCTGACGGGTAAGACGTTCGGGCGCTATCTTGTTATAAAACGTGGTATGAATTGTCCTGATTCGCGGTCGCCGCGTTGGTGGTGTACTTGTTCATGTGGAAAAGTAAGCAAGCTGATTCGCGGACAGCATCTTAGGAAAGGCACGACGCTAAGCTGCGGTTGTTTGATTGGTGAAAGCGCAAAAGAGCGGTTTACGACGCACGGCGTCCACGGAACAGCACAAGAACTCATGCTTCGGAGCGCACGTGGCCGTGCAAAGCGATCAAACATTCCGTTCAATATAACGCTTGTTGACATTGTTATTCCCGACGTGTGTCCGCTTTTGGGTATCCCTATAAAACAGAATTTGTGGCATCACGGCCCTTCGCCCAACAGTCCGACGTTGGATAGGCGCGTGACTTCTCTTGGGTATGTGCGTGGAAACGTGTGGGTCATTTCGCACAAAGCCAATACGATAAAGAGCAACGCTACCGTGGAAGAACTTGAGCGACTCATCGAAGGGTTGCGGCGTGCCCTCTAAGCCACTAACGTTTGGCAACTACGCAATATTGGCAAGGACAAACAGGCAGCTTGCTGCTTTTGAAATAGCTTGTACAGAGTGCAACATACCTTTTCGGTTGCTTGGTAAAAGCGGTTTCTGGTCACAGCACGAGGTCAAGGACGTGGTAGCTATGATGAGCGCCGTCGTCCGGCCCACCGATGCGTGCGTTCTGCGAACGCTCACGGCGAAGTGTGAAGCCACTAAGTTCGTACGGAAAGCGGACACCAAGGACAAGTACGGCAACATCACACATCGCGGCGTGCCCGGCGTCCTGAAAGAGATGGCAGAGCGAGATGGAGCCACGGTCAACAGTTTACTACTCCGTTACCACGGTGATGGCTCTGATGGTACCATGAAAATCGGATGCTTGCTGCGGGAACTTCGTGGTACGACAAAAGGCGTTCCTGCCGGTGAAGCGATGAAGAAGGTGGTCGACGCGTTCGGTGCGCTCTCGGTCTACGATGAGGACGACGACAATAAAGACATTGACAACGACCCACGCGATAACATCATGAAAATCATTGACTACGCGATGAAGAAGCGGTCGCTGGAAGAGTTCTATGAGTGGACGCAGAAGGTGCAGCGGTCACTGCGCGCACGGACGAACTGCCTGACGTTGAGTACCATCCACCAGAGCAAAGGGAAAGAGTGGCCGTACGTGTTCGTGGTCGGCGTCAACCAAGACGTGCTGCCACACATCAAGGGCGACCTGCCGGAAGAGCACCGCATCTACTTCGTTGCCTGCAGCCGGGCGGCGAAGAAGTTGCACGTCTCCGCGTCCGGTGTTGCGTCCGAGTTGATTCGTCACAAGTTGCCAGAGGGCGGCGAAAGTGGTAAAATAGACCCTTGGGCCGGATGGGAGCTCACCCAGAGATGAGCGGACACACAAATCACAATTTGTGGTATGCACGCCGGGGAGAGGTGTTCGGTGAGCTCACAGTACTGGGCTATGACTACGAACACCGCACGCGCGGAAATGTTTTATGTGAGTGCTCCTGCGGAGATGTGGACAGCTATCAGTATAGGTCTCTCCAACACGGGAGCACGAAAAGCTGCGGATGTAAAACGCAGGAATGGAAGGTTGCCGGACACATTAAACATGGCCTTTCCAAAACATACCAGTATCACATGTGGGTGAACGCAAGGTTGCGCGCCCGAGCACGCGGTTGGGAGTTCTCGATTGAGCTCTCGGATGTCATCATTCCAGAAAAGTGCCCTGTCTTCGGAATCATTTTGTTTACCGGAAGCCCGAACGGTCACGACGGCAGACCGCAGGACAACGCGCCGTCTCTCGACCGCGTAGACTCAACGCGCGGTTACACCAAGGACAACATTCGTGTCATAAGTTGGAGAGCGAATCGTCTAAAGCAAGCAATGACGGCGCTTGAAGCTCGGCAACTTGCCGACTACATGGAGAACCATGTCTGTTCTTTATAGAAATTCGGATGGAAAGAATGTAACCCATACTTCTTATTCTTCAAGGTCTACTTTTAAGAAATGTCCAAGGCAGTTTCAGTTGGAGCGCGTCCAAGGTTGGTGGAGCAAAGAGAACCGGGCGGCTCCGCTGTTCGGTAAATGCATTGAGGCTGGATTCCAAGCCTACGAAGAGAACGACCGCAAGCATGAGTCCGGCGTGAAGGTCTTCAGAAAGCTATGGGAGGACGTGAAGCTGATGCCGGAGTTTTCCTCGCTGATTTACACCGCGAGCGAAGGCGACTGGGAGCAGCTGCTGAAATCCGGCACCGAAATGATGCTGCTCTATGAGGTGAAGGTTCCACGGCTTCCTATTGTCAAGCCGATCTTCCAACAGAAACTTCGAAAGACGATCTTCCCCGGCACCAACTTGGCGATGCTGGAGAACGTCGCTATTCTCGACATTCTTTCCTTCCCAGCGTGGAACCATAAACTACTGCCCGCGATTGGTGCAGACATGTCATGCAACGACTGTGCCGTCAGGTGGAACTGTTCACTGGAGAAGGACGGCCCGGCGTTCGAACCGTGCCCGGAGCACCGGGAGCGACCCCTGATTATCGACTGCAAGACCGCCGGTAAGGACTTCCCGACCGAGCTGGTTGCCCTCGACCCTCAGTTGGCCGAGTACGCGTGGCAAACGCGGATTCCTGACGTTGCTTTTCTGTGGTTCGTAAAGGCGGGCCACACATTCAAAAGAGGCAGCCGTATCACAACGCTGAAGCCGTGTAGCGAACTGTGGGCGGGGTGGGAAGGCTTTGTTATTGAGACCGGGGAGGCTGACGCCGCCGGGCGGCAATGGCTCTACATTGGCAGCTGGGATGCGCTCCAGAAGTATGAGGCGGCCATAAAAGGGCTGCGCGGCAAGGCGCGGGAGGCCGCCGAAAGGAATGCACTTGACGAGGGCCGGGCCAACGGGACTATAATCACGGCTTCAGACCTTGATGTCACACGCCAGCGGCTCCAGTTCGCGGCTGCCCGGCTCTCCGAAGCCGAGATGGACGACGTCGGTCGTTCTGTCGCTCAAACCACGGTCGAAATGGTACGCGCCCATGAGCAGGATTTCTACGAGAAACAACCGGGTGTTCGTTTTCCGAACGAACGGTGCAACTTCTGCGCGATGCGCTGGATTTGCCTAAACAAGCCGGAAGAGCGAGACAAGTTCCTCACCAAGCGCGGTGAAGAATGGCTGGACGGTATTCAAGACGAAGGCGGGGAATAAATGAGCAGCGAAAAACCTCAGTTTCAGCCGTGGAATGAAGAAGAGTTTCAGGCTGATGTTTACGTTCGCGGAATGACGTGGCTTCAGCGTCTGCTTTATCGGGCACTTTTGCAGGCGTCTTTCTTTCACAGCACACGACCCTATCTTCCAAATGATGACGAGGTTCTGTGGGTGTTGGCCGGGGCCGAGAACCAAGAGATGTGGGAGCAGAACAAGGCCAAGGTTCTGAAGCGCTGGTCACCGTGCGCTGATAACCCTAACCTCTTGGAGAATAAAAGAGTTAGCAAGGATTGGTTCAACTGGAAAGACGTCCGTGATGAGGCTGTGGAATCCGGCAGTGCGGGAGGTAGAAAGTCTGCCGAAAAACGCCGCGAACTGTACGGAACTGCCCAGCCAAGGCCGGTGCTCACTCCCGAAGGCTCCCCGAAGGCACCCTTCGAAGGCCCTTCGACAGACGCCGAAGGCTCCCGAAGGCCCTCCGAAGCAAGAGAAGTTAAGCTAAGAGAAGAGAAGCTAAATGAAGACAAGAACACCGGCGCGGAGGGTGTTTCTTCTTCAGCCAAGCAACCTATGGCTGACTGGAAGAACATAGCTCTGCGTCACCGGGCGGTGTTCGGAAAGAAGGCCGGGGTCAGCTTCAAAGACAAGTACTTCGAAGCCTGCAAGACCTACGGCGAGGATGTTGTGCTACAATGTTTCGATGATTGGGCCGCCGGAGCCAAGGACTGGGTTGAGGCTGATAGTGTGAGGGAGCCACTGTGGGCTTTCTTCAAACGTCTTCCCGATGAAGCCGCCGACACAGTTGAACTGAACGCAGCGGAAAAAGAAAAGCGCGACGCAGACAAGAAAGCCCACGACGAGAAGGAGGCGAAGTTCCAAACTCTGCTGGCGGAGCAGATTGAAGAGAACCAAAAACAATGGGCACCGAAGCCCAAGACGAACACGGTTGAACCTGAATATTTCTTCAAAGAGGAATAATGACTGAACGATTGAGCGTCGATGAGTTGAAGCGGCAAGTCTCCCTTCGTGATGTGGCCGCCGGGGTTGTCAAGCTGGAGAAACGCGGCGAAGAGTACTGGGCGTGCTGTCCGTTCCACGAGGAAAAGACCGCAAGCTTCGCTATCAAAATGAAAGACGGTGCGGAGGTCTTCTTCTGTCAGGGATGCGGCAAGGGCGGAAGCGTTGTTGATTTCCTCATGCTCCGAGAGCACCTTGACCAGAAGGGTGCGTTCAAAAGACTCCATGAACTGGCAGGTGACACCGAATGGAAAGAAGCCGCGAAGAAAGTTCAGGAGAGCTTCCAAGCAGTCGGTGAACCAGAAAGAAAAACGTTCCCGGTCACGGCTTGGGCGGCGAAAGAGAAAGCACTCCTTGCAAGCGCCGAGGGCATGCATTTTCTGAACGTCAAGCGCGGAATCAATACCGAAACCGTGAAGGCTTGTCGGTTCGGCTACGCGCAGTCACTGCCGGAGTACAGCAAGCTACCGCCGGAGGACGAGGACGCCCGCGACAAGGGCTGGATTTGTATGCCGCGAATACAGGGCGAGAAAGTTATCGCGGTCAAGATGCGCTCTATCTTCAAGAAGACCTTCGTGCAAAGCGCGCACATGAATCCGAAGGCTCTCTTCAACACCGAAACAATCAACGCGCTGGAACCTGTCTTTGTGACGGAGGGCGAGTTTGATACGGCGATTATGGAGCAAGCGGGCTTCCGCGCCGTCAGCATTCCGAACGCGAACCAAGGCATGAAGGTGACGCCGGAATGGAAGGAACAGCTGATGCGCGCTCCGGCCCGGTACCTCGCCGGTGATAATGACGGCAAGGTAGGCAGCGAAGCGATGCGGAACCTTCACCGCGAGCTTGGAACAAACACGTTCCTCCTTCTCTGGCCGGACGCGAAGGATGCAAACGAGTTCTTCCTGAAGAACTGCAACGGACCCTTCGCTGTTGAACTGTTCCGCTCCGAGGTTGAAAAGCTCATGGCGGTCGGGCGAAGCACTCCGGTTGAGGGCTTCACTTCACTCTTGCAGCGTCTCCGCACCACGATGGGAAGCGACGGTGCGAACGACCCGTACCGGCTTCACTTCAAGATTAGAGAGCTCGACGAAATGGCGTACGTTCCGTCTGGCACAGTCTGCGTCATCTACTCAACCTACTCCGGCACCGGCAAATCGGTGTTTGTGAACCAAGCAATGCTTGACGAGGGCAAGCGCGGAGAAGTCGTAGTCGTGTTTTCGCCAGAGCTCGCCGGGGCCAACTACCTCGCGCTGGTTGCAGCACAGGTTCTTGATAACAAGCTTATCAATCGGTCGCTGGTGGTATCACAGCAGGACTACCGTGAAACCGCCGACTGTCTTGATGAGCCCACGGAGCGCGGGAGTGATTTCCAGTTCTACGTCGGCCATACACTTCCTGAAGGTGACCCGCTGGATTTCATTGAGAACACGGTCAAGGTGACGGGTGCTACCCGGTTCGTGATTGACACGCTCCACCGCGTTGTAATCACCAACGGACGGCAGAGCACTTCGGACGCTGAAGCGGCCATGATGAAGCGGCTTGAGAAAATCGCCAAGCAATACGGCTGCATTTTCATTCTGGTCGGCCAGTCAAACAAAGAGGCTGAGGACTTGAAAGAGAAGCGCCGGGATGCGAAGGGTGTCCTGCGCGGCAGCCGTGAAATCTTCGACGTCGCCCACGCGGTCTATCTTATTCACCGCAAGAAGAAGGGCGATGACGCGACTGACAAGACCGACCTGCTGGAAGAAGAGACCGTGGTGACGATGGAGAAGAACCGAACGTCCGGCCCCGGCCAGCAGCTGGTGAAACTGCGGTATGTCAGGGCGCACTCACGATTTTACTTGCAAGACCGGGGCGACTCCGGTAACATTGAACAGTCGGCACCACCCGAAATGACTGACGGCGAACAGCCGTATTAAGGAGAAACATGAAGGTCACATTTTCTATTACCGAGTTGCAGCAGCGGCTGGGGCAGCTTGCCTTGGTAATCGGCAAGAAGTCTCAGGAAGTTCTTAACCGCTGCGTTCACATCTACACCGAAAACGGCGCGGTCTATCTGCAGGGTGTGGACGTTGACACCACCATGACGCTTAAGCTTCTGAAAGCGACCATTCAGGAAGAGGGCAGCACGCTCACGGAGTACGCGCAGTTCATGAAGCTTGTAGTGCCGCGTCGCAGCGACTTCATCTTCGAAACCATCGACGATAACCAGTCGGTTATCACGAACGTGGTAGGCAAAGCCCGCGCGCTTGTGGGCGCACGCCCCGCCGGGCCATTCACCGCGCTCAACGTGGTTCAGGGCCTTGCCGGTAAAGCCGGGGCCGAGCTCAACGGCATTCACACCTTCGGCCTTCCGGGTTTGAAGGAGCAGATTGAGCAGGTTGAGTTCGCAATCCCGCCTGCCGGTGGTAAGTTCACGGTTCCAAGCATCCTGATTGACACGGACGGCAAGGAGCTCAAGCTGGTCGCCACGGATGGCGTCTGTATGGCGATTTCTACGCGGCCTGCGGACATGGGCACCGCCTTCAAGTTCACAATGCCGGAGCCGACGCTTGACTTGCTCAAGAAGCTTGATGGCGGCACGACGGTTCGCATCTCGGAAAATGAAAACTCATTCTTCCTTGAGACGGACGTCGAACTGGTAACTTATAACAAGACCCACGCCGAGTTCCCTCCATACGAGCGGGTCATTCCGAAGGCCGGAACACACAAGACCACCATTGTGATTGCCGACAAGGAAAGCTTCAGAGAAATGCTTGAGACGCTGACGCCGCAGTGCAGCGACCAAGAGCACCCGCGTATCACCTACAACGTAAGCGCTGACGGCACCGAAGTTCTCTGCGTGTCGACGCGCGAAGAGAAGCAATCGACCGGCAACACTTACTTTGACACCGGCGAACACACTCTGACGTCAGTCGGTAGCGGTGTTCTTCCCAACAAAATCAGCCTCGACGCGAAGGTTCTCGTGCCGTTCATCGGACGCGCGACCTTCCCCGTTACCATCCACATCACTTCGCAAACCGGAGTGGTTGACATGCATGCCGCTGGCGGAACGCAGGAAAAGCCCACCTACCGTTACCTCCAGATGCCGATGCGCGGCACGGACGGTGAAACCGGATACACGACGGTTCCCATCCCCTTCCGCAAGAAATAGACTGTTGATTGATTGGCACGGGCCACGTCCTCGAACGGCGTGGCCCTTTTTCACAAGGAGCTTTATGAAGGTTGCGTTCGCAATCAAGAGCTGCCACAAGCACGCCGACCGGCGCGCAGCGCAGTTTGCCACATGGATTCCACAACTCCATGAGGACTTCTTCTACCTCATTGGTGACCCGGCCCCGGCGGAGTGTGACTTCCTCTACTGCCACGGAGCCTCCGACGCCTTCGCCGATATAGCTCCAAAGGTTCTCTGCGCGGTTGAATACGCGCTCGACGATAAAGTCACCAACCTCTGCATTCTGGACGATGATACCTACATGGTTCCTTCCCGTATGATGGACTCCGGCTTCGAAGACTTCGACTACTTCGGATTCGTCCGAAACTACGGCGACTTTCCATACATGCAGGGCTCTTGCTACTGGCTTTCCGAGCACGCCATGAGAGCAATCGTCGCCAACAAGCATTTGATGGTGCCCGGTGTGCCGGACGACGTGGCTGTGGGCCAGTGCCTTTACAGCAACGTTCCCTTCACTCATGAACATCGCTTTGCAGTTGGTGACACGGAGCCGGGGCCAACGCGCCGTCCGCTTCCGAGTAACAGCATCATCAGCTGCCACAAGTGTCACCCTCTCTTTATGGGGGCGGTGCATGAACCGTTCCGTAACACCACGGCGGTAGTGTAGGGGGAAGGCTGGAAATGAACCGACCAGACGGTCTGAAAATCGTCTTCAAGCGCCTGTGCAAGTACGGACGTCCGGGCGAAATCAAAACCATTTCCTACATGACCGCCGACCGCTTGTGCATCACCGGCTACGCGGACAGGTACGAAGCGGTGCCCGCAGCCGTTATTGCTCCGCCGAAGTTGGGGCTGTCCTCACCCAAGACCTTCGCCCTCGTGAGCAACATAACAAACGGCCTTGGTCTCCAAAAGGACACGGAGATTCTCAAGAGCCTTCTTGAGAGCCACGGCCACAAAGTTTACACCGAGATGTGGAATTCCCCAAACCCTTCACTGCGCGCAGTCGACGTGGTCGTCTTCTTGGAAGTCATCGACCAGAGATGGTTCCCGCTCGCCAAGACGGCGTGGATGGTTCCCAACAGCGAATGGTGGTACCCGCACGCTTGGAACTGTTTTCTTCCCAAGTTCTCTATGGTGCTGTGCAAGACAAAGCACTGCTACGACCTGTGGAAGAAGTTTACGCCGCCGACCTGCCAACTCATCTACACCGGATTCGAGGCAGTTGACTTCTACCGCCCGGAGATCGAGCGCAAGCGACAGTTCCTTCACTTGGCTGGCGGTAGCGAAGGAAAGAACACTGAAGCCGTGATTGCCGCATGGAGAGACTACAAGATACCGTACCCGCTGGTCGCTCTAATCTCCACGGAGAAGCTGGCGTGCCTAGCGCGTGGCGTGCCGAACCTTACACTGATAAGCCGCGTCCCTGACGTTACACAGGTGATGAACGAGAGCCTGTTTCACATCATGCCTTCACAGATGGAGGGCTACGGCCACTCGCCGCACGAGTCACTTGGCTGCGGGTCAGTGTTCATCACAACGGACGCCGCGCCGATGAACGAGTTCGGAGGTGTTCCGAGGGAGCTCGCAATACCGGTGTGGAAAACGGAACCGAAGTGCATAGCGCTGCTCAACATCGTGCATCCGGCGGAGGTTGCCGCCCGCGTGCATAAGGCGTGGGCTCTTCTCCCAGAACAGATTGATGAGCTTCGCGCCGGCGCGCGGGCTGGCTTTCTTTCTGACCGTGAGTTCTTCCGTTCAACCTTGGCCGGGCTCGTTGGTATTGAAAAGCAGCCCAAGGAAGAGCACCGGGACATCGTTTTGGTTCCTACATACTTTCGTTCGGAGTACCTCTGGCTCTGCCTAGAGGCAATCGCCAGCGCGGAGGGCGGTTGCGATAAGGAAGTCTGGGTTTCGCACGACCACCACCCGGCAGACTTCGGACGTGTTGACCCGGACGCAGCCACAATCGCCGAGCACTTCAAGAACGTGTTCAAGAGCTTCAGGTGGATTGACCGGAAGTCTACAAGCTTTCACGGCAACACCTACAACACGCTTGAGCTTTACAAAGAGGTGCTTGCGACGGACGCCCGGCTTGTTTACCTCGTCGAGGACGACGTTATTGTCGAGAAAGACTTCTTCCGCTGGCACGAAGCTGTTCAGAAGAAGGGTGACTACGCATGTTCGTGGGTCGGCGGTCACGGCTCCGATGAGGGTAAAGACCCGAGCCAGTACGTGGAAATACGAGACAACTATTCTTCTCTCGGAACCTGCTGGCGGCGTGAACAGCTGGCGGGCGTTGTAGAGCACTGCAAGGACGAGTACTACGGCAATATGCTGGGCTACGTCGTTCGCCGGTTTCCGAACAGCCCACTCGGCGACAAGTACTGGGAGCAGGACGGGCTTATAGTAAGAGTCCTCGCAGAGCGCGGCCTGACGGCGGCAGCGCCGTGTGTGAAGCGCGCCTACCACATCGGCGTGACCGGGTACCATCGGCCCACCGGCCCACGCTTCACCGGAAGTCTCCAGCAGCGCGTCGAGCAACTCGGCGCGGAGGCCCGCGACGGCAGGCTGGCCGCCCGTAAGCGACTGCACATGGAATTGAACGATATTGAAACACCACTAGGGAAAGCGCCGGAATGGAGTGACCTTCATGTTTGACATCATACAGAGCCTTTGGGTTGGTGGAGAGCTGTCGCAGGTTGAGCAGATGTGCATCCGCTCGTTCCTCTACCACGGACACAGGTTTCATCTCTACACTTACGGTGAAGTGAAGGGAGTGCCGAACGGCACCGTTGTGAAGAGCGCCGACGACTTGGTTCGGATGTCGGAAATAAAGCGGTTTCAGAATCTAGCCAACTTCTCAGACTTCTTCCGGTACACGATGCTCCGCGCCAACGGAAACTGGTGGTGCGACCTTGACATGTTCTGCTTGAAGCCGTTCGCGTTTCCCGAGCCGTATGTGTTCGCTTCTCAGCTGTGCGACTGGGGCGACGAGCACCCGCAGAAGATTACCTGCTGTGCGGTCAAGGTTCCCGCCGGGTGCGAACTGATGGAGCGCTGCTTAGACAGGATTGAGAAGACAGACCTGAAGACCAACAGCTGGCCCGCCATCGGCCCAGAGAATCTGGAAGAGTCAGCCATCAGTCTTGGCCTTCAATCGTACATGAAGCCGAAGAACGTGTTCTGTCCGCTGGATCACTTCTATGCTCCTCCCAACATTTTCTTCCCCGAATCAGGCAGTACCAAATTCGGGCCGGAGACGTACGGCGTTCACTTGTGGAACGAGGAGATGCGGCGCTTTAACTTGGACAAGAACGCGGCGTATCCGGGCAGCTTGTTCGCACGCCTTATGGATAACGGACAATGAACTTAGAGCGAGCAAAGCTTATTGGAAGCTGCGAGAAGTACCCCGGCGCATGGATGTCAGCATACGAGCTTACTTGGCTCGCGGAGGCAGCCAGCTTGGGCGGGCTCATTGCCGAGGTTGGTGCGTGGCGAGGTCGAAGCACGCGAGCGATGGCCGACAACACAGCGGGTTTCATATACGCCGTTGATCCTTGGGCAGGAGACTGGCACGGCTCCGAGGACGGGAGTATCGTTACCGGAGAAGATGTTTTCCGTTCCTTCAAGCAGAACGTTCGCGGTCTGTCGAACGTGAGCGCGGTTCGGATGACGTCCACGGATGCGGCGGCGTTCTTCGCTGACCAGCGCCTTAAGTTTGACATGGTTTTCATTGATGCCCTGCACACCTATGATGCCTTAAAGGCTGACATTCTTGCATGGCGTCCTCTGCTCACCGACGGAGGACTGCTTTGTGGTCACGATTACCACCCAGACTTTCCCGGCGTCAAGCAGGCGGTCGAAGAACTGGTTCCGGGCTTTCAACTACTCGGAGGCGTTGCTGAGGGCACGCCAAACAAGCTGTGCAGCATCTGGTGGGCACCGTGAAGCCACTCATCGCTATCATTTCCTGCAAGCTTCCAGCACACGTTCAGCGCGTTTGCGAACAATACGCTACGTGGATTCCGCTGGCACTGGCGGCAGGCTTCAACGTCGAGGTGTTTGACGGCGACCGCCTGCACGCCCCGGACGGCTACGCAGACGGAGCACTTAAGCTTCAGCTTGTAAGTCGGTGGGCTCTAGCGAGCGGTTACACGCGTATTCTGTTCTCGGACAACGACACCTATATACGCGTGAAAAGATTTCAAATTGCAACGGAGGACTACGCCGGGCTCTTCTGTCCGCTGAACCACGGCGGCCTGACGGACGCGCAGAAGCACCACGCTACCTTCGATTACGCGGCGGGCGGAGCGTGGTGGAATTCAGAGCGCGCCGTGAAGCTGCTGTCGACCGCACCACTGTACGGAGACTGGGCCGGTGACCGCTGGGTTGGTCAGGCGCTGGGTCGCGGCGGGGTTTACCTTACACGCCGCAATGACTTTATTTCTATTCCGGGGCACCACTCACCGGAAGAGCACTCGTGGACGGACGCAGACGCCACAGCCATAGGTGATGCCGCTGTGGTGATGCAGCTGTCTCGTCCCGGTGATATTCTTGCGTGTCACAAAACGTACGAAGGAGAACTATGAACATCGAAAGAGCACTTCTTCCGAACGCTTCTGCAGTGGCGGACACCATCTGGAGGGCTTGATGAAGGGAAGCATAAAAGACCTTGCACTTTTCGGCGGCGCTCCACTGTCGCAGCGGCCACTCCACGTGGGGCGTCCGAACGTCGGCAGCCGCGAACGCTTTATGGAGCGTGTCGGCGGCATCCTCGACCGCATGTGGCTTACCAACAACGGGCCGCTGGTACAGGAGTTCGAAAGTAAGGTCGCGGATTTCGTTGGGGTCAAGCATTGCGTAGCTACCTGCAATGCTACGGTCGGCCTTGAGCTCGCTATTCGGGCCGCTGGTCTAAGCGGTGAAGTCATAGTGCCAGCGTACACCTTCGTAGCGACGGCGCACGCACTTCAGTGGCAGGGGATCACGCCGGTGTTCTGTGACATCTCCAGCGATCACAACATAGACCCGGTGCAGGTAGAGAAGCTTATAACGCCGAACACGACGGGCATAATAGGCGTTCATCTGTGGGGCAGGCCATGCAACGTGGCGGCGCTAGAGGAAATAGCACAGCGCCGTGGATTGAAGCTTCTGTTCGACGCCGCCCACGCGTTCGGTTGTTCGCACAGCGGTAGGATGGTTGGCGGATTCGGACTCGCAGAGGTCTTCAGCTTTCACGCTACGAAGTTCCTTAACGCGTTCGAGGGCGGAATAGTGGCGACCAATAACTACGAGCTGGCGCTAAAGGTTCGTCGTATGAAGAACTTCGGATTCTCGGAACAAGACCGCGTTGCCCACGTCGGAACGAACGGCAAGATGACAGAGGTGTCCGCAGCTATGGGCTTGACGAACTTGGAGAGCCTGCCGCGATTCGTGGAGGTCAATCGAAGGAACTATAACACGTACCGTGATTGCATGCCGTGGGCGAGCGGCACACGTGTTCTTCCATACTCTGGTGACGAGAAGTTTAACTTCCAATACATCGTGGTGGAGATTTCCGACGTCTTCGGGGCGAGCCGTGACAACCTCGTTCGTATTTTACAGGCCGAAAACGTACTGGCGCGCAAGTACTTCTGGCCGGGCTGCCATCACATGAGTCCATATCTTATGACCCGAGACATCCCCAACACGGAGCGCATCGCCGGGCGCGTGCTCGTTCTCCCGACAGGGACGGGCGTCACCGAGGAGCAAATCGTAGACATCTGTGATACAATACGGTTTTACTTGGTCAACGCGAGGAAGATCAATGAACTTATCGGAAACTGAACTTCGAAACACCTTCGCGTCGGTCGGTAAGAACGTGAGCGTCCACAAGTCGTGTGTGGTATACGGCGGCAGCCGAATAATCATTGGTTCCAATGTTCGCATTGACTGCTTCTCCTTGCTCAGCGCGGGTGAAGAAGGCATTACAGTAGGCGACCACGTTCACATCGGTGTTGGAAGCTACCTGTTCGGTTCAGGCGGTCGAATTATATTCGAAGACTTCTCAGCGGTGTCCGCTCGCGTTTCCTTGTTTACGTCGACCGATGACTACCTACTTGGCTTTCTGACGAATCCAACGGTTCCAGAAAAGTACAAGAGAGTTGCGCGTGGCCACGTTGTACTTCGACGGCACGCTCTCGTCGGATGCGGGGCTGTGGTAATGCCGTGCATTCTTGGCGTTGGGGCTTCAGTCGCGGCATTGAGCTTTGTGAACAAGAGCGTGCCTGACTTTGACATTGTGAAGGGTTGCCCGGCGGTTCGAGTTGCGTCGCGGCGGCGCATGCTTCTTGACTTAGAGAAGCGATTGCGCGCAGAGGAGCAATGCGGAAACTCATAGCCATTAAGACGTGTGAAAAGAAGAGAGCGTGGGCCGACGCTCAGCGTGCGACGTGGGTGAGGGACGTAATCAGCAACGGCTACGCTGACGTTCGATTCTTCGTCGGCGAAAATGCTACGGCTTTTCAACCGGACGAAGTGCGGCTGATGTGTCCCGACGATTACCGTGGAATTCCGCTCAAGGTAAAGGGCATTTGTGATTGGTCGGTTGAGCACTGCTATGACTTCACCATGCTCTGTGATGACGACGTCTACGTCATTCCCCACCGGCTGCCCTTCGTTCCGCTGTGGGTTGGGGATTACATAGGGCGCTTCAGGTCGCCTTATGGCAAGGTCTACCCGCCCCACTTCGCCTCCGGCTTCACTTATTGGCTGTCGGCCCGCGCTGCCGCGTACGTTGCCAACACACCGTGGAATGGTGACTGGATGGACGAGCGGTTCGTGGCGACGGTGCTTGCCCGGCATGCTATCTTCGGGTATAATGATTCAGTCAGTTATCGCGTCACCGGCCCGCACCTCAAGGCAGCCGACGTCCTCCGTGAGCCATCGCTCAACACCGGCACGACGTTTTGTGAATACGGCCCGGCGGACATGCTGGAGATGCACAGAGTTCTCGGCGGGTTAAGCCATGTGTCTCTTGGTGTTCCGACTCCGACTCAGGTTCCAGCGGTGTTGGTGACGGACGAGATTCTACAATCGAAACCGGGCGATGATGTGCCGCCCCACAAGTTATGAGTGAACAAAAGCTATTGACGACCAGCCTCGTGGAACTTTCGGTAGAGCGCACCCTCACGCCGGAGGAAGCCCTCCGTGCAGCGATATACAACGAGCTTGAGGGCACGACGGTCGCCTGCTTCGCCCTTGAGCAATCATGGACGCGGCTGGGCGTAAAGCTGGCTGAGTTCAAGGCAAAGGAATGCTGGCGTCCGTTGGGTTACGAGAACCTCGACGCCTTTATGAACGAGCTTCGTCACCGTTTCCAGCGCGGGCGCACGCAGCTGTGGGGCTACCTTTCGGTAGCAGAGCAGCTGTTGCCGACCATCGGCGCAGCACGTCTTGAGCAGATGGGTATTTCGAAGGCGCTGGTGCTCAAACGTGCTCTTAAGAAACTGAACGGCCAGCCGATGCCGCAGGAGCTTATCGACTCTGCTCTTGACTCCACCAAGACGACAAAGGAACTTCGCGGGGATATAGGGAAGGCCCTCAACCTTGGAGAGGAGCAGAAGGGAACGTGGTTCGACCTTGATGGCTTCTTCATGGACGCCACGGAGCGTGCTGAGTTCAAGGAAGCGTTCTTGGCGACCGAGGGCATCCTGCAGCTTAAGAACACGCTGCCCGACCATATAAGGAGAAAATGTGTTATAATGGCATGGTTGCAGGAGTTTTATGGAACACACGCAGCTGAATTTTACGGTAGTGCCGACGCTGTGCCATTGCGGATGCGGGCGTCCGACGTTGCCGGTAACACGGACGAGGAACGGACTTGTGAAGGGAACTTATCGTCGCTTCATACAGGGCCACAATCAGGGACGCCGTCGTGCGAAGCGGTGCTTATTGTGCGAGCACCTACCACAGCGGTGCAACGAGTGTCGGAAGGAATCTCGGAAGACGAAGAATCTTTCTCCAGAAATACTTGCCCGCGAGAAGAAAAATCGCAGGAGGAGCTATAGTAAGAATCGCGCTTCTATCATTAAAAGAGCGTGTGCCTATGTCTTCAAGCGGTCGTACGGCATCACGCTTGCGGATAAAGCTGCGATGCTTGAAGCGCAAGGAAGAGTTTGTGCTTGCTGCGGAACGGACGACCCCGGTGATGTTCGGGGTTGGCATTACGACCACAATCACAAAACTAAAAAGGGCCGTGGCGTGCTATGTGGCCCATGCAACATGACACTTGGCGTGGCGCGCGAAAGTATTCATCGTTTGGAATCGTGCGCAGCTTACTTGAGGAAGCACAATGGCGTATAGCACCAAGGGTAATGACCGCTACACGATTCACAACGGAGGATGTCTTGAGGTTCTTCCTTCAATCGCGGACGGCTCCGTCGACATGGTTATGGTTGACCTTCCCTACGGCACCACGGAGCGCGCGTGGGACGTGATTATTCCGTTCGACCAACTCTGGGCGCAGTACAACCGCGTGTGCAAAGAGAACGCCGCTTTTGTTTTCACGGCGCAGCAGCCGTTCACCACAGCGGTTGTGATGAGCAACATTGAGAACTTCCGCTACCAGTACGCTTGGATTAAGAACCAAGCGACCGGCTTTATGAACGCGAACAAGATGCCGCTTAAGAACATCGAAGACGTTCTGGTGTTCTACCGGAAGCTTCCGACGTACAATCCTCAGATGCGGGCCGTGCGGCCTTACCACATGGTTCACAAAGACCCACACAAATGGGACGACACTTCAGTTTACGGACGCACCGGCCTGAAGGCGGAGCCGACCGTGCATCACAACGAGGGCACTCGTCACCCGGCGCAAGACCTGAACTTCGACGTCGAGGTTGGCTTCCACCCGACGCAGAAGCCGGTCGCGCTGATGGAGTGGCTCATCAAGACTTACACCAACCCCGGCGAGCTTGTCCTTGACAACACGATGGGCTCCGGCACCACCGGCGTCGCAGCGATGCGCGCCGGGCGCAGGTTCATCGGGATGGAAGCGGACGCTGTTCACTTCGCCACGGCGCAGATGAGAATAGACCGGGAATCGAATCAGGAAAGGATGTTCTGATGCCGCGCATGGTCTGGGCAGAAATCGGAGACACCGGTCGGGCCATACGCATCTTCAAGAATCTGAAGTGCGCTGGTGTGACGAGTATCTACCCGAACCGAATAGCGTGCATGCTGCGCTCGACGGCGGTGTCCGACATTCGAAGACAAATCTGGGAGAGGGATAAAAAGCGTTGCACCCACTGTGGTAACGTGGTAAGTTGGTTTGTAATGCAAATGCATGAGCGATTGTGGAGAGGACGCGGCGGTGAAGTTTCAGTCGAAAACGGGACAACCCTTTGCGAGTCCTGCCACATAGACGACCCTGTTGCTGGACACGGAGAAAGGAAACCCAAGTGGCGTTGAGCGCTGCTGACAAAGCGAGAGCGTGGCGCATACGCAATCCCGGCTACCGGGACGCCAACAACACAAGACTCCGTGCAAAGTATCTGGTAAACTACCTAAATCGTTGGAAAGAAAGAAAAGGTGTAAAGTGAGTCACCCCAGCAAGTGTTCGCACAGTGTTTATTGGCCAGCAGCGGACGAGATAAATCTCGGATGTCAGACGTGCAACCCGGACGGCCTTGGCGCGGGTGAGTGCCCCATACTCCCACGATCAAGCAGCGACGTTCTTGTGCGCTACGACGAGCATGAAACTTGCAAGTCATGCGGCGGTCTTCGGACATACTTTTCCCGTCAGTGTATGCATTGCGGTGCCGCCTTCCCAGACGACGATGTTCGGAGCCGTGGGCAGGAGACAGCCAACCGGCGTCAAAGAGGTGCCTGCCCGGAGTGCGGCTCCACCGTCCATTACGAAACCAAGAAAAAGAGCGAATGGGAGTGCAGCGACTGCGGAGCGAAGTACAAAGCCCCGCGCTTGGAGAGTGAGCAATGAGCGACTCCCTTCCAATCAACGCGAAGATCACAGCGACCGGCTGGCTCAGTAACGGAATAAGCTTCGACGATTACAGCCGCATGTCACTTCAAACCCGGAAGACCACCGGGGAGCGTCGGCTGCCCACACCAACTTGGGCGATGAACAACGCTATGCTTCGTCGCGTGATTGTGACCTTCATGGAAGAACGAGCGTTCTCCAAGAAGGAACGGGGCAAGACACCCAGCGATATGGGTCTGCGGGAGCGTCTTGAGCGTGCGAAGGCGCGCATTATCACCAAGCGTGCAGCGGCAATCAACGTCCTCGCAAAGCTGTGCGACGAATACGTCGAGATTAAGAACAAGGGTCTCAAGCCCGGCTTGACTGACAAGGAGTGGAACGAAACCAAGAAGCAGCCGTACATGGAGTTCGCCGAGGGTGAAGCGAGGTTTCAGGATGAAAAGAAAAGACTCCGGCAGCTTGAGATTGAAATCGAGGGAATCGACACGTACCTCCGCATCAGCGAAAACGGCGGAGCAGATATCGTGGCAGCAGCGGTATACCTTTATTATCGAACGGGTCTGGACTCGGTGGG
>Ga0181538_10002469_pt1 | contig 19189 bp, 16 predicted proteins | sample PEATcosm2014_Bin_40_FD_119773 | JGI IMG/M metagenome (GOLD analysis project Ga0181538, IMG submission 119773) | Peatland microbial communities from MTU Mesocosm Facility, Houghton, MI, USA - PEATcosm2014_Bin23_30_metaG | ecosystem: Environmental > Terrestrial > Soil > Wetlands > Peat | place...
CTCTTGCCCGTCCGCCGCCGTCAGGACGCGGTAACCGGCGCTGGCCAGAACCCGGTGCGTGACGTTTCGTATCGCGGCGTCGTCGTCGACCACGAGCACTGTGGCGGTGTGCTCTGCCGCCCACCCTTGGTGCCCGTCCGGCGCTGCGCTGGCCTGGGCCGCGGCCGGCATCATCACCGTCACGGTGGTCCCGTGGCCCGGTTCCGACCGCAGCCAGGCCTTGCCGCCGGCCTGTGTGGCGAACCTGTTCACGGCGGCCAGGCCGAGTCCCGCCGCCTCGTCCCCGCCCTTCGTGGTGAAGAAGGGCTCGAAGGCTTGTTCCGCGGTCAGCGCGTCCATCCCTGCTCCGGTGTCAGTAACCCGGAGCCCGACGTAGCGTCCGGGGAGGAGCTCGGCGAGATCTGCGGCGTCCGGCGAGTCAGCCTGGTAGCTCGCCAGGTCGATATTCGCGCTCTCGATGGTGACCTGGCCGCCTCCCGGCATGGCGTCGCGGGCGTTCAGGGCGATGTTGACGATGACCTGTTCGAGCTGCGCGCGATCAGCTTGCAGCGGCCACAGGCCCTCGCCCGTTCGGGTGATGACCGGGACGTGCTCGCCTAGCACCTCGCTCAGCAGCCCGGTGACCTCACTGACTGTCTGGCCGAGGTCCACCAGCACGGGCTCTGCCTCTTCGCGCCGGGCGAAGGCCAGCAGGTGCCTGATCAGTCTTCTGGCGCGGTCGGCCGAGTCTTCGATCTCCTCCACGTCCCAGCGGACGGGTCCCCATCGGGACGCGCTCTCCGTTGCCTCGGCGATGATCAACTCGTCCCGGATCAGGCTCGCGTAGTTGGCGATCACCGTGAGCATGTTGCTGAAGTCGTGCGAGATTCCGCCAACCAGCTGCCCCAGGCTCGCCAGGCGGCGTGATCGCTGTAGCTCGCGCCGGAGCCGTAGTATCTCGGCCCGCGCCTGTTCGGCCGCCGAGGTGTCTTCGGCGAAGACCTCCAGGTAAAGCTCGCCGGCGGCCGGCCGGATCGCCGCCCCGGTCAGCCGGCCGCAAACAAACTCGCCGTCCTTGCGGACCAAACGCGCATCCGTCCGGATCAGGCTGGTCTCGCCAGATATGACGTCCTGGATCAGGGTCTCAAGGGCAGCCTGGTCTTCGGAGTGGACATCACCCAGGAAGTCCCGTCCGTCCAGTTCCCCCAGTGAGTAGCCCGTCAGCTCGCAGTACGCGTCATTGACCGCGAGGTAGCGGCCACGCCGCCCGGCGGCCAGGCTGATCATTACCCAACTGGTAGGCACGCGGCCGAACTCCCGCTCGAGCCGCTGCTCGCTGGCCCGCAATGCCCCGGCGGCGATATCGGCCACCACCGGCCGCTCATCCTGGGCGGCGTTGCCGTCGTCTGTCACACGTGCCCCTCTCCAACCGAGCCTTACCCCAGACGCGAATGCAGAACTGATCCCGGCAGGCTCGCCCGACTATATCATAAAGTAACCACGTGATCGCGCTATGTGGTCATAGGGCTCAGAGGCTAAGGTAGTAACTACACATCGTGCAGTAAGTTTGACCTTGAGTAACGATATTGTGTGCCTCCTCGCGTCCCCGGGGCGGCCGGCACTGGGACGTGCGCACGCGTTCCCGCTGCCCGAGAGGCTCGCCACCGCTTTTTGCCGCGTGACCCATCCGGGTCTCCGGCGAGCGGGCGCCGGCAGCGCCAGCTAGGGGGAGATTTGCCGTGCAACTCACGGATCACTTGCTGCTCGCGCTGTTGGAGGCGGCACCGGATGCGGTGGTGTGCGTGGATGCCGGCGGCCGGATCGTGCTGGTGAACGCGCAGACGGAGCGGCTGTTCGGGTACGGCCGGGACGAGCTGGTCGGCCAGCCGGTGGAGATCCTGGTCCCGGACGCGATCAAGGCGGTGCACCCGGCGCACCGGGCCGGGTATCTGGCTGATCCACAGCCACGGCAAATGGGCGCAGGGCTCGACCTGGCCGGGCGCCGCCGTGACGGCAGCACGTTCCCGGCGGAGATCTCCCTGTCGGCCGTCGACATCGGCGAGGGCATCCTGGTGTCGGCAGCGGTTCGCGACGTGACCGAACGGCTGGAACTGCAGGCCGAGCGGGAGCGGCTGAAGACCCAGACCGAGCGGGACCGGCTGGAGCGCCAGCTGCACCAGTCGCAGCGCCTGGAAAGCCTGGGCCAGCTGGCCGGGGGGGTCGCGCACGACTTCAACAACCTGCTCGCCGTCATCTCCAACTACGCCGCGTTCGTGGCCGAGGAGGTAGCGAAGGCACCGCAGGAACAGTGGCAGTCCGTGCGCGAGGACATCCAGGAGATCGAGCGGGCGGCGGAGCGCGCCGCGGGGCTCACCCGCCAGTTGCTGGCCTTCGCCCGCCGCGATGTCGTCCAGCCACGCGCGCTGAGCCTCAACGACGTGATCGAAGACGTTGAGCAACTGCTCATCCGTACCCTGGGTGAGCACGTGGAACTGTCCACTGACCTGGCCGCCGGGCTGGGCCGGGTGCTGGCCGACCCGGGTCAGATCGAGCAGGTCCTGGTCAACCTGGCCGTCAACGCCCGCGACGCGATGCCGGCCGGCGGGAAGCTGATGGTCGCGACCGCCAGTACCAGCATCGAGGCGGATCACGCTGCTAGCCGCGTCGGGCTCGGACCGGGCCGGTACGTCAGCCTGAAAGTAAGCGATACCGGCACCGGGATGCCACCGGACGTGATTGATCGGGCGTTCGAGCCGTTCTTCACCACCAAGGCCAAAGGTGAGGGAACGGGCCTGGGCCTGGCCACCGTGTACGGCATCGTCACCCAGGTCGGCGGTTACGTCCAGATCTACTCCGAACCTGGCCTCGGCACGACCTTCACCATCTTGCTGCCCCAGACCGGCCAGCCCGGCCAGCAGCGATCGCCGAGCCCGCAGTCACTTCAGGGGGGCGCCGGCCAGACCGTTCTCGTCGTCGAGGACGAGGCAGCGATGCGGCAAGTGACCAGCCGGATCCTGGCCCACAACGGCTACCAGGTGATCACCGCCGTGAATGGGCTCGACGCCATCGAGGTCGCCGCCGGCCACCCCGGGAACATCGACGTGCTGCTCACAGACGTCATCATGCCCCAGATGCTCGGCAAGGAAGCCGCGAGCCGGATCCGCGCCCTTCACCCGGCCGTAAAAGTCCTGTTCATGTCCGGCTACACGCAGGGAGTCCTGGGTACCCGGGGTGTCCTCGCGGCCGACGTCAACCTTATCGAGAAGCCGTTTGACGAAGCGTCGCTGCTCATCAAGCTACGCGAGGTGCTAGCCATCCCGGTCGCGAGCGCACCGGGCTGACCGCGAAAATTGGGGGGGGAGGCGCCCTAGCCCATCCCGGCGGCCGGATCATGATGACGGTGATCGAACAGCGTGTCCCTCAGATCGCGGATGGCCAGGTCCAGCTCGTCAATGGCATGCTGGATCTTGCCGGCCGCATGGTGCTCGCTCACCAGCCCCAGCGCGGTTTCCAGGTCCAGGGCCGCCGAGAACAGCCGGCGCACCACGACGTTGTTCATGCCCTCGGCGATCCGGTCGCGCTCTGCGATCAGCCGGAGGGTCATCTCCGCGGAGTCGCCTGCCCTTCCGGTCGGGGGACCGGCACGCGGCTGAACGTCCGGCTCGGGCCGTCTCGGTATTGCTGCGGCGGCGCGCCTCGCGCTGTGTGCTTCGTGCATCGTTGCGGCACCTTGATCCATTCCGGCCTAACTGGCCGTGCCGCCAGGCTCTGGAGCGACGCCGGTCATCTGCACCCTCACTCTGGCCGGGTGCAGGCTTGCTCGGGGACACTTCCGTTCCCGACACTACGCTCTGGCGGTGGCGGTGGATAGCCGCGCCGGCCCGGACGTGACGCCTGCGACCGCCCGGGAGCCGACGCCTCCGGCTGGGGGAAATGCTCGCCCAGGACTCTTTCACCCGATTCGCGGAATTCTGGGTAACTGGCAGACCAGGCGTGCGTCCGTGTCACGGCGGCGTGAGCTTGATGGCCAGGGGGGTGCCCGGGCTGAGCAGGTGGGGCTCGCCCCGGACGATGACCTGCAGTGGATCGCCCTCGCCAAGGAGGTAGCTTTCCTCGTCGTGGGTGAGCCTGACCCGGATCTGCCGGCCGCAGAACCGAAGTGAGAAGGCGAGCTCGTTCCAGGCGTGCGGCAGCCGGGGCGCGAAGGACAGGCGGCCGCCGAAGTCCCGCACGCCGCCGAACCCGAAGACGAGCGACGACCACACGCCGGCGGCGGAGGCGATATGGACGCCGGCGGAGGCGTTGCCCGCCACGTTGCCCAGGTCCATCAGCAGCGCGTACTGGAAGTACTCCAGAGCCTGGCGTTCCCGGCCGATCTCCGCGGCGATGATGCTCTGCACGCACGCCGACAGGGACGAATCGCCGGTGGTGAGCGGGTCGTAGTAGTCGAAGTTGCGGCGCTTTTGCTGCTCGGAGAACTCGTCGCCGAGCAGGAACATCGCCAGCACGATGTCGGCCTGCTTGAGTACCTGGTGCCGGTAGATCACCAGCGGGTGATAGTGCAGCAGCAGCGGGAACTTCTCCCGCGGCGTGGCGTCGAGGTCCCACGCCTTCCGGTCGAGGAACGTCTCATCCTGGGGGTGAATGCCGCGTTCCTCATCGAACGGTACGTGCATCGCGGCCGCCGCGCGCTCCCAGGACTCGACCTCTTTGAACTGAAGCCTGACCGCGTGCACCAGCGCGGTGTAGTCCTCCGGCCGCTCCCCGCGCAGGCGGCGGACGGTGGCGGCGGCGAAATTGAGATTCAGCCGCGCCATCAGGTTGGTGTAGGCGTTGTCGTTGACCACGGTGGTGTACTCGTCGGGCCCGGTCACGCCGTGGATGTGGAACCTCTCATCGGCGCCGTAGAAACCGAGATCCGCCCACAGCCGGGCGGTCTCGACCAGGATCTGAGCGCCGATATCGCCGAGCACGCGTCCGCTGCCCTCCACCTGGACGTAGCGCATGACCGCGTAGGCGATATCGGCGTTGATGTGATACTGGGCGGTGCCCTGCTGGAAGTTGGAGGACGCCTCCTCCCCGTTGATGGTCCGCCACGGGAAGAGCGCCCCTCGCTGGCTCATCTGGGCCGCCCGCTCCCGCGCGCGGGGCAGCATGCTGTGCCGGACCGCCAGCAGGTTCCGGGCGATCCTCGGCTGGGTGTACGACAGGAACGGCAGGACGTAGATCTCGGTGTCCCAGAAGTAGTGGCCCTCGTAGGCCTGGCCGGTCAGTCCCTTCGCCGGGACTCCGGCCCCTTCGGCGCGCCACGTCGCCTGCGCGACCTGATAGAGGTTCCACCGGACCGCCTGCTGCTGGCGCACCGGATTGAGCCGGGCCTGCACCTGGACGTCGGCGCGGTCCCAGAACTGGGCGAGATTCGCGCGCTGGCTCGTGAGGAGTCTGTCGAACCCGTCGCGGACCGCGCGGTCGAGCGTCCGGCGGCACCGATCGACAAGCTCGGGCACCGGGATGCTCCGCGAGGCCTGGTAGGTCGCGTACTTGGTGACCCGGATCGGCACACCTGGCACCGCATCGGCCGTGAGGAGTACCTCGCCCGTCTCGTCGTCGTCCAGGGACCCCACCGCCTGGGAGGAGCACGCCGTCTCAATCACGTGGTCGACGCCGACACCGAGTGTCATCCCGCTGTTGGTGGTCTGGTAGCCCAGCAGGATGCGCCGGTCGTCCCGCTCGGCCGCCCGCACGTTGAGCACCCGGTGCGGCAGTACGGTCGCCAGGCGGGGATCTCCCGGCCGGTGCTCGGGCAGGCCGCCGGTCAGGTGGGCGTCCTGGCGGTTGAGCACCAGCGAGGAGATCACGACGGGCGCCGGCTCATCCAGCATCGTGACCTCATACGTCATCGCGATCAGGTGGCGATATTCGAGTGAGACGATCCGGCGCGAGCGGATCCGAACATGCTTGCCGACACCGGTGACCCACACCACCTCACGGGTCAGCGTCCCAGCCCGCATATCGAGGACTCGCCCGTAGTCCTCGATGCGCGCAGTCGGCAGGAAGAATGGCTCGTCGTCCACGTAGAGCTTGAGGATCGTCGTGTCGGGCACGTTGACGATCGTCTGGCCGGTCTTGGCCAGCGCATGCGCCCCTTCGGCATGCATGATCGGCCAGGTCTCATGGAACCCGTTGACGAACGTCCCGGGGACCAGCGCCGGGCGCCCCTCCTCGAAGCTGCCGCGGACGCCGACGAATCCGTTGCCCAGCGAAAAGACGGTCTCGGTGTGACCGACGAACTCATCCGAGTACCGCGCCTCGACGATGCGCCATGGGTCGGCTGGGTAGAGGTGTACCGGCGGCAGCTCAATTTTTCGCTTGAGCACAACTGGGACGGTACTCCCGCACACGAAACAGGCACAGAGCACTTAGGCCTTAGCCCTCGGTGGGTGGTCATTAGGATCGCCCACTGGCGGTCACGAAGATGGGACCGCGGTCGTCACGGAAAGTGAGCTAATTTGGCAACGGCACGGCAGTACCTGACCTGATCGCCCGGCCCGCCAGAGCCCGGGCGCCATCCAGAAAGGCAGCGATCATGACCGCCAGCACTACGGTCCGCACCGGGCCGCCGTCCGCGGCGCAGCCGTTGTTCATCTTGGCGATGGATCACCGTGACTCGTTCGGCCGGACCCTGTTCGGCGTGCACGGCACCCCCGACGCCGGGCAGCTGGCGGGCATGCGCAGCGCCAAGGATCTCATCTTCGCGGGCGCCCGCCAGGTGGCAGAAAACAACACGGACCCCGGACAGCTCGGGATCCTGGTCGACGAACAGCTCGGCGCCGACGTCGCCCGGCAGGCCAGAAAGGCCGGCTTCGTCCTGGCCATGCCCGTCGAAGCCAGCGGATCTGAGCGTCTCACCTTCGAATACGGCGACGACTTCGCCGCGCATGTCGAGGCGTTTGACCCGGACTGGATCAAGGTCCTGGTCCGGTTCAATCCCGCTGACCCGGCCGAGCTGCGCGACGCACAGACGCAGGCGCTTCAGCGGCTGCATGACTGGGCGACCGCGAGCCGGCGCCGCTGGCTGATCGAGCTGCTTGTTCCGCCCACCCGCGAGCAGCTCGTCGCCCACGACGACCAGGCCCTCTACGATGAAACCGAGCGGCCAGCGCTGACCGCCCAGGTCATCGCCTCGCTCACCGCCGCGGGTATCCACCCCGGCATCTGGAAGCTGGAAGGCTACGAGACCACCGCAGGGGCGCAACGGGTCCTGGACGCCGTCCGGGACTCCGGCGCCCCGGCCAGCTCATGCATCGTGCTCGGCCGCAACGCGCCGCAGCGCCAGGTCGATCACTGGCTCACCATCGCGGCGCCGCTGGCGGGCTACGTGGGCTTCGCCGTCGGCCGCAGCATCTGGGACCAGGCGATCGCCGGCTACCTGGCCGGGCACGCCGACCGGGACGCCACCGAAGCCCGCATCGCCGGGAACTACCGGCGCTTCATCCAGCAGTACCTCACGGCGGACACCGCCGAGGTCGACGCACCGCGAACCGGGCAGTGAGCCGTGGGCAGCGCAGCACCCCATCCCGTGCGGTGCGTGGTGGCCGGGGGCAGCCTGGTCGGCCCGCCGCGTTCGCGGAGCAGCGCGGTGCGGCCTGTAGGGTGCGTCCCATGCCGGACGCCCCGCCCCGCCCCGAGCCGTTCACCCCGCAGACCGCCCCCGCGGCGCTCGAGGACCTCCGCGCGCGGCTGCGCGCGACGCGCTGGCCGGACACGCCCGGGGACGCCGGGTGGTCGCTCGGGACCGACCTCGGCTACCTCCGCGAGCTCGTCGCCTACTGGGCAGACGGGTTCGACTGGCCGGCGCAGGAGGCGGCGCTGGCCCGGCTTCCCCGCTTCCGCGTCCCGCTCGGGGACTTGCGAATCCACTTCGTGCACGTCCGGGCCGCCGCGCCGGCCGGGCCCGTCCTTCCGCTGGTCCTCAGCCACGGCTGGCCGGACTCGTTCTGGCGTTACGCAAAGGTCGTCCCGCTCCTCACCGACCCCGGCGCGCACGGTGCGGACCCCGCCGACGCGTTCGACGTGGTCGTGCCCGACATGCCGGGCTACGGCTACTCCAGCCGCCCTGCCGGGCCGTCCCTCGACGCCATCGCCGTCGCCGGCCTGTGGGCGGAGCTCATGGGCGTCCTCGGCTACGCGCGGTTCGGCGCGGCGGGCGGGGACATGGGCAGCCACGTGAGCCGCTACCTCGCGCTGGACCACCCGGACCGGGTCGTGGCCGTTCACCGCACCGACGCGGGCGTGCCCGTCTTTACCGGCGACCCGGCGGACCTCACGCCCGAGGAGCGCGGCTGGCTCGAGGACGCCGCGGCCTGGGGCGCGACCGAGGGCGCCTACGCCGCCATGCACCGCACGAAGCCCCAGACCGCCGCCTTCGGGCTCACCGACTCGCCAGCCGGGCTCGCTGCGTGGATCGTCGAGAAGCTCCGGGCGTGGAGCGACTGCGGCGGCGACATCGAGCGGCGCTTCACGAAGGACGAGATCCTGACAAACGTCACGCTCTACTGGCTCACGGAGACGATCGGCTCGTCGATGCGCATGTACCGCGCGAACGCCGCGATCGCGCCCGCGCAGCACGCCCGCCGGGTCGAGGTGCCGTCCGGCTTCTCACTGTTCCGCGGCGACGTCGTCCGCCCGCCGCGGGCGTGGCTCGAGCGCACGACGAACGTCGTGCGCGTGACCGAGCCCGCGCGCGGCGGCCACTTCGCGCCGTTCGAGGAGCCCGAGCTCTACGCGGCGGAGCTGCGCGCATTCTTCCGCCCCTACCGGTCGGCGGTGACGGGCTGAGGGTGCCGCCGCGCGCCTCCGGGCCGAGCGCGAGCTCGCCCACCACGTGCCAGCCCACGGGCGGCCCGCTCAGGACGGGCCTTCCCGCCTGGCCAGGTGCCGTCCAAGCCCCTGCCCGGCGGCGGCCGTTCGCGAGGTCCCCGGCCAGCAGTGCGGCGAACAGTATCGCCACGCACTCGAAGTGGAAGTCGAACGAGACCGCGCACCTCACCACGGGTTGACTGTCAGTGCAGCTGGGCGATGAAGGTGTAGATGACCATGAGGCTGACGAGGACGGCAAAGACCCGGAGCGCCCACAGTCCGGCTGCGGTGCGTGCACTGAGTGCGGCTCGCGGTACGGGCCGGGAGGTCTCGGCGACGAGCTGGTCGCGCTCGAGGTGATGGACCTGCTTGTCCTTGAAGCGCTCCGGTGGCTGCAGGTCCCGGTCTTGGGGGCTGGAGCTGTGGTGTGCGTCGTTCATGATGGGTGCTTCCGTCGTCACGGGCCGATGAGGTGGGTTACCTGCAGGAAGGAGTCGATGCCGTAGGCGGCTCCGCAGAGTCCGACGAACGCGATGACGGTGATCCCGATCGCGTTGGTTGAGCGCTTGTTCGCCCACGGGCCCATCAGGGCCGTGTCGTTGGCGAGCATGACCATGAAGACCAGGCTGACGGGAAGCAGCACGGTCGCGAGTACGTTGGCGTTGAGCGCGATCGACAGCAGCGGCGCGCCCGGAATGAGGATGACCACCGCAGCGAGCAGCGCGACCCCGATGTTCGCGGCATAAAAGACGGCGGCGTTGCGCGGGGAGCGGTTGAAGCTGCGGGAGACCCCGGCGCATTCTCCGGCCGCGTAGGCGGTGCTGGCGCAGATCGTCAGGATGGCTACCGCTCCGGCCTCGATGAGCCCGAGCGCGAACACGGTGCCGACGGCGCTGCCTGCGACATGCGTCAGCGCCTCGGGGAACCCGGCGCCCGTGAACCCCTGGATGCCCGGTCCGTGGTGGGTGAGCAGCGCCGCCCCGGCGATCAGTGCCCCGACCCCGAAGATCGCGGCCAGCGCCGCGCCCGCCGCGGTGTCGTAGCGGCCGTGTTTGATGTCGCGGGCAGTCATGCCCTTATCGGCGGACGCGCTCTGCTGGAAGAAGATCATCCACGGCGTCACCGTGGCGCCGACCGTCGAGGCCAGCAGCAGCAGCAGCGTGTTGAAGCTCCCGCCGGGAAAGGACATGAAGTCAACGGAGCTCACGACGGCTCCCGCGTGGGGTCTGACCAGGATCGCGGCCAGCAGGAACAGGCCGTTGAACAGGGCCAGGCCGAGCACGATGCGCTCCCAGCGCCAGTAGCGCCCGCCGCTGAGGGTGAACACCACCAGCACTAGCCCGAGCGCGACGGCCACCCCGGAGCTGAGATGGAAGTAGGCCAGCCCGACACGGATGGAGACGAACTCGGCGACGAGGGTGACCAGGTTGGTCAGGGTGAGATCGCCGGCGCCGAACCAGCCCCAGACCCGTCCGTAGCGCTGCAGGACCAGCCCGCCATAGCCACGGTGGGTGACCGCGCCGACGCGCATGCACATCTCCTGGCAGATGAAGGCCATCGCGAACAGCACTGGGATGAGCGGCACGAAGAACCCGAGCCCGTACTGCGCGCCGTCGGCGGCGTAGGCGATCATGCTCGGCCCGTCGTTCTCCCCGAGCATGGCAAGGATCCCGGGACCCGCGAGCAGCCACAGCAGCAGCCAGCGCCTGCTGTGCCCGCGAGCGCGATGAACGCGCGAGCGGTCCCGCGACCGGGCGGTGTCCTCCTCGGTCAGCGGCGGCTCGGAGGGGGGGATGTCTCCCGCCGGGAAGGACGGAGTGACGGTCAATGGTCCGCCTCCACCCTGATGGCAGCAGCCACCCGAGCATCAAGCAGATGGACCCCTGAGCGCGCCTGAACGGTGACGGCCCCGCCTGGACGGACCTCCCCGACCTCGAGGATGTCGCCGAGCGCGATGCCCCGGTCCGTCAGGAAGCGCAGGACCCCGGGATCACGGTCAGAAACCCGCGTCACCCGCCCCCGCTGGCCTGGCCCAAGTGAGCCCAGGTCCTGGCTGGGTGTTTCGACCACCCGCCCGTCCCGGGTGGGGATGGGATCGCCGTGCGGATCGGTCCGCGGGTCACCGAGCCTGGCTGCTATCACCTCCGACAGCGCGGGTGAGAGGGCGTGCTCCAGCACCTCGGCCTCGTCGTGGACCTCGTCCCAGGACAGCCCCAGGGTCTCGGCGAGGAAGGCCTCGAGGAGGCGGTGCCGGCGGATGACCCCGAGCGCCGCCCGCCGGCCGGCCTCGCTCAGCCGCACGCCCCGGTAAGGAACGTAGACAACGAGCCGCAGGTCATTCAGCTTCTTCAGCATCCCCGACGCCGACGGTGCCGTCACGCCCAGCCAGCCGCCCAGGGCGCTGGTTGTCACCGGATTGCCCGCCTCGCCCTCCAGCCGGTAGATGGCCTTGAGGTAGTCCTCCACCGCCGGGGAGAACGAGCGCACCGGGGTCATACCTGATTTTGGCATACCTAAAAAGCCCCATGCGCTGCCGCCGCCTCCATCTTGCGGCGCGGCGCCGGGCCGCAAGATGGGCCTGACCCCCTGCGCGCCTACCTGGCCGTCGCGATGATCCTGGTCATCATCAAGATCGCCCAGGTCGCGCTCGGACACTGACCGCAGCCCGCGCCAGCGTGCCGGGCAGGCGCGGGCGTCGGCGCTAGCCGTATCCGGTGAGGAATCCGGATCACCAAACGAGGAATGGCGTGCGGCCGCAGGCGAAGGCCCGGGTTCTGTGGCGGGAGGCTGTCCGGCTGGAGCAGTTTTCGCCTGGATGGTCATGGAGGCCGGCGTTTCCAGTTGCCGAGTCGGCCGGGCTGAGCAGGGATTGTTCTGCATCCCTATGCCGCGGAAACTCGCCCCAGTTCCGCGCGACCTACGGTGCACGCGGCGGTCGGGGCGGGGGCTGCTGGCCGTAGCTGGCGAACTTCCGCACCACGCGGTCGATCTCCCCGGGGGGCAGCAGCCGGGGGGTGCCGGCGGCGGCCGCCCGCAGGTAGACGTCGCAGAGCCACTCCAGCGACATGCTGCGGGTCAGTGCAGTCGCCAGGTCGGGCCCGATCGTGACCGCGCCGTGGTTGGCCATCAGGCAGGCGGTCCGGCCGCGCAGCGCGGCCACGACATTCGCGGCGAGCTCGTCCGTGCCGTAGGTCGCATACGCGGCGACAGCCACCGGCCCGCCGAACGCCGCCACCTGATAGTGGATCGCCGGAACCTCCTCGACCAGCGCGGACGTCGCGGTCGCGGCGGGGGAGTGGGTATGCACGACCGCGGCCGCGCCGGTTGCCGCGTACACGCTAAGGTGCAGCGGCAGCTCGCTGGTCGGCTGCAGGGGAGCCTCCAGCGGTGAGCCGTCGAGCCGGTGCACACCGACCAGCCCGGCCGTCAGCGCGGCGTAGTCCAGCCCGCTGGGCGTCACGGCCACCAGGTCGCCGTCGCGCGCACTCACGTTGCCGGACATTCCGGTGACCAGGCCGGCCGCGGTGAGCTGACCGCACACTGCGGCGACCTGCGTGCGCAGCTCACCGAGCAGCATTGCGCAATCCCTCCTCAGGTAGCTTCGCTCGTATGGAATCCGGTTCCGCTCACCCCGGCGAAGCGCTGGAGGTCCTGGGGTGGCGCGACGGGCACATCGTCGCCATCGACCAGACCGCGCTCCCGCACGAGGTCCGCATGCTTCATCTCACCACGGTCGATGAGCTGGTGGACGCGATCACCCGGCTGGCCATCCGCGGCGCGCCGCTGCTGGGCGCCGCGGGCGCGCTCGGTGTGGCCCTGGCCGCCCGGCAGGCGCAGGAACAAGGCTGGGACGACGACCGGCTCGCCGCGGCGGTCAAGCGGATCGGGGACGCCCGGCCGACCGCCGTCAACCTGCGCCGCGAGGCGGAGGCCACCGCGGCCGTGATCCCGGACGGGGCGGCGGCGGTGCAGGCCGCGGCGCTGGCCACGGTGGCCGCGACCGTGACCGCGACCCACCGGATGAGCGAGCGAGGGGCCCGCTACCTGCGGGAGACGTGCGGGCCCGTACCGCTGCGGATCGGGACGCACTGCAACGCCGGCAGCCTCGCGTGCCTGGGCTGGGGCACCGCGCTCGGCGTCATCCGGGCGCTGAACAACGACCGCGCCGTCCGGCACGTCGTGGTGGACGAGACCCGGCCGCTGCTGCAGGGCGCCCGGCTCACCTGCTGGGAGCTCGGCCAGCTCGGCATCGAGCACTACCTCATCCCGGACGCCGCCGCCCCGTTCCTGATCAGCCGGGGCCTCATCGACGCGGTCGTGGTCGGGGCGGACCGGATCGCGGCCAACGGTGAGGTGGCCAACAAGATTGGCACCTACAGCCTCGCGCTCGCCGCCCGGTACGCCCGGATCCCGTTCCTGGTCGCGGTGCCCGAGTCGACCATCGACCTGGCGACCCCCGACGGCGGCCGGATCACCGTGGAACAGCGCGCCGAGGACGAGGTCACCCACGTGCGGGGTGTCCCCGTGGCCCCGGAGGGAACCCGCGCGCTGAACTACGCGTTCGACATCACCCCCGCCGAGCTAGTCACCGCAGTAGTAACCGAGGACCGCCTCATCACCTACGGCGAGGCGTTCATACCGGCCCAGTGAACCGGGCCTTCAGGCCCGGTGAGCGGCCGGTGTGTCGGCGAAGTACCGCAGCGGGGGGTGCATACTCTCGATTGACATCACAGATCAACCATGCGAGCTTCTGTTCGCATGGTGCCCAGTGTGTACGACGCCTACCTTGGCGCGGTTGCCACAGCTGCTGCGGCACTCATCGGGCTCTTGTTCGTCGCTGTTTCGGTCCGAGACGACACGATCTTCGGGCCGAGTGCCATACCGGGTGGCGAAGCGCTGGCGATCACCGCCTTCACCGGCCTGGTGAACTCGTTCGTGGTGTCCCTGCTGGGGCTCATTCCTAAGGCCAACATCGGCGAGCCCGCTGTGATCATGGCCGTGATCAGTATCGTCGCGACCGTCAGCCTCCAGCGTCGGCTGCACACTGGCAGCAACCTGATCGTGATGGCAGTCACGTTGCTTGCCTACGCGGCTCAGTTCGTATACGGCGTGCTGCTGCTAGTCAATCCGCATGACAGCGATGACGTGATCAACCTGTCCTTCATCGTCTTCACTACGCTGATTGTGTCGCTGCAGCGCGCGTGGTCGCTGCTCAAGGGGAAGCACCTAGCTAGCGCACGCGGTACCGTGGCGCCCGGTGATGGCGATCCGCCGCACGGGTCCGACCCGGGACGCTAGCCGATTCCACCTCGGATTTCCGGTCCCTGCAGCCCGATCCTCGCGAGGCGGGCCGACGATGCCCCCGATAGCAACTTGGTAACTGCATAGTGGATATCCCACCGGCAGCTCAAGGCTGAACGTCCTCCCGTGCCGGTGCGTCTCACTGACCAGGCAACAGGGGGCCGTCGTCTCGTGCGTCCCGCCGCGTCTCCTGCGTTACTTCTGATGGTACTACCGCCTTGCTATTCCGTGATCTTGGTTAGGAGCAGCCAGGCGCTCGTGACGCCGCCAGCAAGAGCTACGAATACCGGCCCAACCAGGACGTAGAGTCCCGCGTGCACTCCGAGGACCAGGACGGTGCCTGCAGCCAGCAGCAGCAACGAAGTGACCGTGGTAGGAGTAACAGCCTCGAGTACGGGCGCGATCGCCTGATTACTCCTCTCGCCCTTCGCGCGTCGATCCAGAATCTGGAGGCCAGTGCCAGTGATCACGGCGAGGACGACCAACTCGGCGCCTAGCGTGCGGTACCCCTGCCGGGGAATCGCGATCAAGACCGAAGTCATAAGGACTATGCCGAACAGGCTCAGCGTCTGGGCCGCCCGGTTCCGCAGTTCCTGAGACCTCGCGATGTAGGTGATCCTGATCGAGACCGCCACGAACAACAGCCCGGTCAGTGTGGCGGCGGCGCCACCACAGATCTCGGCGAACGTGTCCCAGGCTTCCAAGCGAATCCCTCCGTCTGCCCAAACAAGACCATGAACGCACGGGCTCTTGCCGGGGAGGATACGGCTCTGCCACGTTCCCGGGCGGAAAGCGCACGCCCTCAGCTGCGATTGACCATAGAGCTGGCTGCTTCGAACGTGCTCGCCCCGCAGGGCAGCAGATCTTCCTGCCATGGGCAGCAGGGCGTAGCGTGGGTAACGTTGCTGCGGACCCCGGTAGCTGGCGACCGCGATACCTCGCGGTGAGGCAGCAGGGTCCGGAGATTTATTGGGCATGTGTGCGGTCATCGCCTGACCAGCTAGCAGATATCGGGTGTCTGCGGTTATCGCCGATCCGCCGCTGGTGGGCTGAACACCAGCTCCGCGGATCGGACGGAGGGACTGGCGAAATGACCTCACCAGCAGATCCACCAGCAGATCACCAGATGCCGCCGGAAGATGGCCAGACCATGCCGCGGGGCCCCAATGGGGATCCAGCCGGTGTCAGAACGGCAGGCGATCCTCAGTCACCAGTCCCCGCGACACCGGAGCAGCCGGGCGGTACCGCCGCGGGCAGCGCTGGGCCGCCCGCCGCGCCGGGCAAGCCGCAGGGTTTCCTGGGCCAGTTCTGGGACGCGGTCTCGATCCGTACGGTCAGCCTGATCATCGGGGTCCTGCTGCTGCAGATCGGGTTCATCGTCTCCTACGTGGGGGCTTTCCATTCGCCTACGCCGCACCGGATCCCGCTCGCCGTGGTCGCGCCTGCCCCGGAGTCCAGCCAGGTGGTGACCAAGCTCAACCTGATCCCGTCGGCCCCGCTGCACGCGACCGCTGCCAGCAACCTGGCTGCCGCCCGCCGCCTGATCGGTGATGAAGCCGTCAGCGCCGCACTGGTGATCAACCCGGCCGCAAAGACCGACACGCTGCTCATCGCCACCGCCGACGGCAGCTCTGTGGCCAGCGCGGCCGAGCAGGTCATCACGGCGGCTGAGGCCAGCCAGCACCGCTCGGTGGCGGTGACCGACATCGTGCCGCTGCAGCGCGGTGATTACCACGGCCTGGCCGGCTTCTACCTCGTCGTCGGCTGGGCCGTCGGCGGCTACCTGGTCGCTGCACTGCTCGGCATTGCCTCCGGCGCCCGGCCCGCCACCACCCCCCGCACCCTCAACCGGCTGATCGCTTTCGTCCTCTTCGCGATCGTCTCCGGGCTGGCCGGCGCGATCGTGGTCGGCCCGGTCCTCGGCGCGCTCACCGGCCACCTGATCGCACTGTGGTGGCTCGGCGCCCTGCTGGTGTTCGCTGTCGGCGCCGTCACCCTGGCCTTTCAGACCCTGTTCGGCGTCATCGGCATCGGCGTCACGATCCTGTTCTTCGTCATCCTGGGCAACCCCAGCGCGGGCGGCGCCTACCAGCCCGCGCTGCTCCCGCCGTTCTGGCGGGCCATCAGCTCGGCCCTGCCCAACGGCGCTGCGACCGACGCCGTGCGCCGCATCGTCTACTTCGGCGGCTACGACATCGGCGGCCATCTGATCGTCCTGGCCAGCTACGCCGTCGCCGGGGTCGTCATCGCCATCATCGGGTCCATCATCCACGAGCATCAGACGGCCACTGGCTAACCCGGCCGCGGACGGCCGCCCGCACCGCCGCGTTCACCCCCTGCCCGAGCCACCACGAACCAGGCTGATGCCGCATTGACGTCAGCTGCGCCTCGCTTGGCAACGCGAAGAGTTGCCTCTCGACGCGAACTCGTGTGTTGGCGGCCATCAGGATCTGCCCGCTAACGGTCACGAGGCTGGCATTGTCGCTATCACAGAGCGTGAGCGGTCCGGTATCGCCCCCCGTGGGTTTGTTACTGATTACCGGTGCGAGCTGATGCCGCCGGGTGCAGGGCCAGGCAAGCGGGAGCATGCTAGGAACCACCGGAGCGCTTGCGATCGCAAGCGGTATCTGCTCTCGCTTCCTCCATACCAGGCAGCCCCGTCACGCATGGGTCGCAGGTTTGGCCGCCCAGCTATCGGCGCGGGCCGCCGCCGCGCGGACATCTCGCCACAAGTGTGACGGCGGAACGGATATCCCCCGCTCATTGAGAATCCTTGCGGACCGCCTATCTAAGACCGGGCTGGTCAGGGGCACTTAGGTCTGGCCTGGGGATGACGCGGTCTCCAACGCCAGCGCGCCCGGGCCGCCGGGTGTTCGTGCCGGGTTCGTCATACGGACGGAGTCAGGGCCGCCTTATGGGCGCTGACCTGGTCCCCAGCGTGACCGCCCGTGCCACGCCCGAACGGGGTGTGGGTACGCCGTCACGGCGAGCAGGTCGTGATCACTCACGTGGGGCCCGGCGGGCCGGCGGAGGTGGCCCGGTACCAGGTCACCGGCCTGGGCAGCCCGCGCGGGTCGTTGGTGCCGGACTTCCAGTACAGGCCTCGGGTCACGGCCAGCTCGGGGAACGGCGTCAGCGCCACTGCGCTTCGCCGTCCGTGACGACCCTCGCCGGCTGGATCTTCTCGTCGGCGAGATGGAGTTCACTGCGGGCGGTCGTCTGCCCCGGTGAGCGCCAGCGATCCGGGGTCGTCGACTCGTTCCGTCTCGCCCGGATCGGGGAGCGCGGACGCTGAAGGGGGGCCGTCGGGGTTTTGGTCGTGGCCGGCGAGCACCGCGATCGAGGAAATGATGCCCGTGGCCCTGTCTCCGACGAGTTCCCATGCCCGCACGATCCCGATGATCAGCAATGCGACCAGCAGGTTGCTGACCAGCCCGGCGGCGTCGGCGCTGTGCGGGTGCAGGATGAGAACGACGCCGCCGGCGAGCTCGAATGCGAACGTCGCCAGGAGCAGGGCGATCAATGCGAGCTGCCGCGGCACGTGGCGCCGCGGCACATGGCCGGAGAAGATGGATCGCGTCCCGGCGGCGGTGAAGAAGATGCCGATGACGGCGAACACGACGGCGGGTTTCCCGATATTGTTCCCGGGCACCAGGCCGAACAGGGAGACCGCCAGCGCATTGGTGAACGCCAGGATGCAGGCGGCCGCACGGACCTGCTCGATGACGACCGGGCGGTCAGCGGGGCTATGGCGGTGCGCGACTGTCATAGCGACGAACAGCAGGCCGGTCAGCGTGGCCGCGCATTCAGCGATCGCCGGGAACAGATCCCGGTAGGCCCCGGTCAGCATGGCGGCCGCACTGCCTGCGGAACTCCCCGGCGGGCCAGAACGACCGGGCCCGCGCGCGGGTCACTGGCGAAGTACTGCTGGTGATCACCGGATTGCCGGGCCGCTCCGCCGGGATCGCGCTGCGCCGGCCGTGTGGCAGTCATGTCCGGGTCCTCCATTTCAGGTGTCGTAGCTGGGCCGAGGTGATGACCCCAAGGGCCAGGAAGCGGGGATTACGGCTGAGCTGCCGGCTGCGCCGGCGGCTTCCGCGGATCGCCGGCCGGTACGCGTACCTGCGCCCTTGTCCTGGGAGGATCTGCAGGAGTGACCTGCCCCGTTACGCTGCTGCCGACGACGGCTTTTATCATCGTGTGCTTTGTCTTGTCAGGAAAATCATGGGTGACGCGGGGCCTGGCTTTGCTGTTCCCCTGCTGGCCGCGGCACGCTCGCCGGAGCGGGCCGGGCCGGGGGTACGTGTCAGGCGTGCGTGTAATCGGGGCTGGGGACGGGTGTTGTCGCTGCGGCGGGGAGCGAGCGGGCGCGGATGGCTAGGCCGGCGGTGCGGGTGAGGAGCATGGCGACGGCCATGAAGATGAGGCCGTCGGTGATCGCCGCGGACAGGATGCTGTTGGCGGCCAGCCAGCTGCCTATCTGGTTGGTGAACCAGTGATCGGCTTGGTGAACCAGTGATCGGCGCCGTAGGAGAACAGGGCGCGGGCGCCGATGACTCCGGTCCACAGCAGCGCGTAGCCCCATCCGGCGGCGCTGACCGGCTTGCCGGTCGTGCCGCTGCGGTAGACCCTGATCAGGGCCAGGGCGGCCAGGCCGCCGGCCACTCCGACGGCTGCGCCGGCCAGTTGGACGGCCAGCCCGCCGCCGTGGGTGGTGACCTTGTCAAGGAACAGCGGGACGATGAGTAAGGCCAGCAGGAGCGGCCGCAGGAGGCGGAATCTGGTGATCTTGCGGTGTGATCCGAGGTCGGCTTCCAGCACGGCGGCCAGGACCAGGACGTTGACGATTTCGGCGTCTAGCAGCGTAGACATCTGGTGACTCCTTGTGTCGGAAAGGTTTGTAGCGGTGGTTCATCGCCTGCCCCCCGGGCCCTGGGGCGCATCGGCCCGGGAGCCGGGCTTGGGCCGGGTCAGGTGACGGGGTGGTGCTCGGCGATCGGGGTCGTCTTGCCTTCGCCGGGGATGATCACCCACGCCGCCAGGTAGGCCA
>Ga0181538_10002477_pt1 | contig 19133 bp, 21 predicted proteins | sample PEATcosm2014_Bin_40_FD_119773 | JGI IMG/M metagenome (GOLD analysis project Ga0181538, IMG submission 119773) | Peatland microbial communities from MTU Mesocosm Facility, Houghton, MI, USA - PEATcosm2014_Bin23_30_metaG | ecosystem: Environmental > Terrestrial > Soil > Wetlands > Peat | place...
AGCGGAAAATGCCTCCGTCGCAGAGACTACGTCTCAAAGGCGCCTACATCGCGACAGAGAGCGTCACGCCGTAGGCGCCCCGCGGCCTTTGCTCTTCGGATCGGTTGCCGTTGACGAAGGATTCTGCCGGTGTTACAAACGTAGAGGGCCATAACGTTGCCAGGCAGTTTTTATATATTCGCGACGGAGGTATGCGATGAACAGGCGGAGTTTTCTGATGACGGGAACGACGGCCACAGCGGGTCTGGCGGCTGCGAGCGAGATTTTTGGGCCAATCGCCAAGGCGGATGAAACCGTTCAGAAGCCTATTGCGAGGAGGAAGCTTGGAAAGACGGGTGAAGAGCTTTCTATTGTGGGATTCGCCGGGATCGTGGTGATGAATAACAGCCAGTCGTTTGCCAACAATATCGTGGCGGAGGCTGTGGACCGGGGCATTAATTACTTTGACGTGGCTCCGAGTTATGGCGACGCGCAGGCGCGCCTGGGGCCGGCGCTTGAACCCTACCGCAAGAAGGTCTTCCTGGCTTGCAAGGAAGGTTCAGGTGGAGAGGAAGGGGATTTTACGAGGGACAGCGCGGCGAAGACGCTCGACGAATCTCTGAGGCTACTGCGAACTGACCACGTGGACCTGTACCAATTTCACGCCCTGTCAAACATGTCGCAAGTGGAGCAGATTTTCGGCCCCAACGGCGCTATGGAAGCGTTCCAGGCGGCGCGAAAAGCGGGTAAGCTGCGCTTCATCGGTTTCTCGGCGCATTCGGTGGAAGTAGCAATCGCGGCCATGGACCGCTACGACTTCGACACGATCCTCTTCCCGATTAATTTTGTGCTCACCTCTCAGGCCAACTTCGGACCCCAGGTGATCGCGCACGCGCGGGAAAAGGGCATGGGAATCATGGCCATCAAGGGTATGGCCAAGACTACCTGGCCGGAGTCTGTGAGAAGGGATCATCCTCACGAGAAGTGCTGGTACGAGCCCGCTGATTTCCCCCACGAGGCGGCGCTTGGCTATCGCTGGACGTTGTCCCAGCCCATCACGGCAGCAATGCCGCCCGGGGATGAGAGATACTTCCGGCTGGGAATGGACATTGGCCAGAACTTTACTCCGGTCACGAATCAAGAAGAGCAAAAGCTAATGGCCAGCGCAGCGGGAGTCAACCCGATTTTCCGTCGGGGAGCGGCTTAGAAAGTCGAGAGTCAAGAGTCGAGAGTCCAGATTCCGTCCGCTCGGCGGACCTCGACTCTGTCGTGTGCGTCTGTAACTTGCGCGCCATTCATCGATCCTGAGTCCAAGGCTGCGGTCATCCCCACGGGAGCGGAGAACGAAATGGATTCCCGCTTTCGCGGGAATGACGTGAATCCCGGGGGAGTGTGTCCTAACTTAACCAGCAGCCCAGGCAATAAAAACCCTTGACTCGCGACTGTCGACTCTGGACTTTTGACTTTCGACTCTCGACAATCTTCAGATCTGCGAGTACGCCGCCGGGGTCAGGATCGTGTTGGTGATGTTGGAGACAAGCTCCTCGAAGGCGTACCTCGGTGACGTGGAGAGCTTCTTCCATTCCGGGGCCGTGCGGAAAGCATCCCACGTCTTGGTGCGGTCCGCCATGTCATCAAAGCTGAGCATGTAAGTCAGGTTGGGCAGTCGAGATCCGACCAGCGTGTCGCCGTAGAAGACCTGCCAGAATCCGGCTTTCTCAAAAACGTCAAACTCACCGCTGTTGAACATCTCGACCTTGCGGACGTGGTCCTGAATGGTCGGGCTTTCGTAGGTTCGAAGCTCGAACATACGTGGGCGGTGTTCGGCGGCGGCAGGCGGGGCCTTGAGCCGGGGTTTCCCCTCGAACGCGACCAGCAGCGAACTTTCGATGCGCACAAACGGCGGCTGTGCCGCAGGCGCATTCAAGAATGCCTTACCTGCGGCAACATAGTCGGCGTCGTTATTTAGCCGGAACTCAGCGGTGACGAGGGTCTCGAGCGAAGTGCTGGGCATCAGCACGTAAACCGCAGGGCTGCCCGGCCCGATCTCGATATTTAAGACTCCCACTGGGTTGATTCCCAGGCGGTTTAGCCCCGGCACCAGGGCCTCGCGAAAGAAGTCGTCGGCAAGTTTGACTTGCGGCCCGCGGAAGAGTTGGTAACGCCGCAGTTCGTAGTAGTCGCGGCCTTCTCCCGCTGCGGACCCCTGCCCGCCGCGAAGTACGGTACTTGCCGCGTTGGCAGCGAGGGCCGAGGCCGCGATAGATGAAGCCAGAAAACTTCGTCTTTGCACGTTGATTCCTCCCCGATCGTAGTAGGACAGCCACTCCTGGCTGTCGCAGCAGACCCACAGGCAGGAGTGCCTGTGCCACCTCTGTAGGCGGCGACGAAAAACTATCCGCAGAGGGATTATTCCACACTTTCACTTTTACTTGAACCTGAAAACTACCCCCGCGCTGGGGACGAGGTTGTGACTGGTTCCGGTGAGCGGGAGGGGCTGGTCGCTTACATAATTCCGGAGTTCCAGTCGCAAGGCGACGTGCCGTTGCAGCACGATATCTGCTCCGCCTCCGTAATTCCAGGCGAACTGCCAGCCGTAGCTTTTGGGGTTGGAAAAAGAATACTCAAAGCCCTCCGGCAAGCCTCCAACCAGGATAGGCGAGGTTCCGAGTCCGCCGCTAAAGCGATTAGTCCCAAGGCCCGCGGTCAGGAAAGGCTGGAGGTGGGTCCTAGCCCAGAGATAGCGCACGTAATTGACAGAGAAAAGACTGACGCGACCATAGCCTGGTTGCATAAGGCCGGCTGCCGGACTATAGACGAAACGGTTAGGGCTAGATGAGTAGCTTGCTTCGAGGGCGTCATGGCTTGTGAAGCGGAGACGGGCACCGGCGAACAAACGCCCCGTGGTCGAGATGGAACTCTTCAAAGGAACGACTTCGGTCGAAATCAAATTACTGGGCGTGGCACACACGGGGCAGCCGTTAATGGTCTCAATTGCCTGGGCGGGCCCATTATTTAGAAAAGATCCGCCGCCTTCGGCAAAGACCTCCAGCCGCGGGGGCCGGTTCTGCGCGGCGGCCCAGGAACAAACGAAGCAGAGGAGTAAGACCGATGGCGAAGTAATTCGTCTCATGATGAACACCTCATTTGAATTTGAAAACAATGCCGGCGCTGGGAACAATGTCATGACTGGTGCCGACGAAGCTGCTGGGTTGGCCGCCGACGTAGTCTCTGAGCTCCAGTCGCAAGGCTAGGCGCCGTTGCAGCACGATGTCGGCGCCACCTCCGCAGTTCCAGACAAGCCGGAAACCGCTAGAACCGCTGTAAGGCCCGCTGAAGCGCTCCGCCCCAAGCCCGATCGTAGCGAAGGGCTGCACTTTCGACCTCATCGAGAAATAGTGGACGTAATTGAACGAAAAGACGTTGAGACGGTTGTAGTACTGTTGTATTGGGTTGGGGCTGTAAGAATAGCTTACCTCGATAGCTTCACGGCCGGTGCGCAGCCGCGCACCGGTGAAGAGACGCCCCGCCGCATCCGAGAAGGACAAAGGGCCGGGGCATGGCGGGCAGCCAGAGGGAGTGCAAACCTGGGGGCAAGCGCCGGAAAGTGTGGTGTTCCTGATGAGAGAGGCGCCACCTTCGGCAAAAGCTTCGACGCTCAGTGGAGGGCCTTGACTCCAAGCCTGTAGGCAAGTGAAGGAAAGAACCAGAATCCACTGCGCGGTAAATCGTATGATCCGCATGAGCATCCTCGTGAGACTCCACGGCCAATGAGGCGGGAACCTCAGCGGGCAAGGCGTCGGGCGATAGCATTTCCCGGCTCTACTCCCCCAATCGGGGAGCGGAGCAAGGAAACAACGGGAGGCAAGAGTGATTGCAAAACGCGTTCGCTCGTGGGATGCTAAAACGCTGATCTGGGTTATCCAGGATTGAAACACCCGTGGCACAAGAGTTCTGTAATCTGTTATTACCGGGTTGAGACTGATTTGACAACCCTCTCCCTTGGGGAGAGGGCGGCCCGCGACGGCGTTTTCTTCAGCCGCCGCGGGTCGGGTGAGGGGTTCTTTTCATTTTGCATGTTGGGCATGGTCGGATTATTTCATCCAACACGAACGTGAAAGGCAGTCTGACGCTCTTTATCGATAAGTGCTTTGGTTCCTATGATCGCGAGAGCGGAGCGCGTGCTCGTTGGTACCCAGGGAGCACAAAATGTTTTCCACGTGCAACTTTTTCAGTCTATTTGACGTCTATACAATTAACTCAACTCTAATGACTACCTGGGGAAGCAGGTAGCTCAAGGCGACTTGGACTACTTGCTTCCTCCTTCCTTTGTGTTCGTCGTGTTTCCTGTTGCCCCTCCTGAGTTTTAGGCATATGCTGTCGGCGGCTAGGGAGGGCTGGAGCTGTGGAATCAACGCCCTTGTGGCCAGGGGTCACGTCGTTTCGTACCCACGAAGGCGCCGCAGGCCGATGTACAGCCAGAATCACTCCCGCAAGCCACTCTTCACCAGAAGATCTAAGGTTAAAACTATGAGCCAAACTCATTCACGACCGAACTTAGAGTCCGGACACGCGGAAACGGGTCATCCGGCGGCTGACAAGAAGCTGAGACGACTCGTGGTTCTTTCGCTCGCTTCCTGCGCCTTCGCGCTTTGCGTTCTGGCAGTATTGGCGCGAGGCCAAGGCTTTCCGGGGACACAGGCGCCTGCGGTACAGAGTCCATGGATGGACAAGAGCCTATCACCCGATCAGCGCGCTGACCTGCTGATCGGGCAAATGACGCTGGAAGAAAAGATCTCGCTCCTGCATGGCAGCGGTCGGAGGCCGGGGTCAGGAATGCCCGGCGCGCCGCCGCCGCCCACGCGCTCGCTGGGCGGGGCGGGCTTCATTCCCGGCATTCCGCGCCTGGGCATCCCGGACCTTCAAATGGCGGACGCGGCAGTCGGAGTGACGCGGGGCGCGAACTTCGGCCGGTATTCGACGGCTCTGCCTTCCGGCACCTCGGAGGCCTCGAGTTGGGACCTGAAGGTGGCCCATGATTACGGAGCGTTGATCGGACGAGAGCTTCGCGACCAAGGCTTCAACATGTCGCTGGGCGGCGGCGTCAACCTTACACGGGAGCCACGCAACGGCCGCACCTTCGAGTACAAAGGTGAAGACCCCATCCTGGCGGGGAAGCTGGTGGGCGAGGAAATGAAGGCCCTCCAGGAACAAGGCGTCATCGGCGACATCAAACACTACGCCGTGAACGACCAGGAGAGCGGGCGTAATTTTGTGAACGTTATTATTGATCAACGAGCGCTGCGCGAGAGCGACCTGCTGGCGTTTGAGATTGGGGTCAAGGAATCGGGCGTAGGAGCGGTGATGTGCTCCTACAATCTCCTCAATGGCGACTATGCGTGCGAGAACAAATACCTTCTCGAGGACGCGTTGAAAAAGGATTTTGGCTTCCAGGGCTTCGTCCTGTCGGATTGGGGCGGCACTCACAGCACCGCTAAGGCCGCCATGGCGGGACTCGACATGGAAATGCCCGGCGATAACTACTTCGCCGAGGCGCTCGAGAAAGCGGTGAAGAGCGGAGAGGTTCCCGCCTCGCGCGTTGACGACATGGTCCACCGCATTCTGCGCACGGAGTTCGCCGTGGGCCTCTTTGATCTTCCACCGGATCGCAAGGTGGCGAATATCTTCAGCGGGTTCGAAGTGGCCCAGCGCGTCGCCGAGCAGGGCACGGTGCTGCTGAAAAACGCGCAGGGCCAATTGCCGTTAAAGACGTCGCGCCTCCGTTCCATTGCGGTGATCGGATCGCACTCGGACGTTGGCGTGCTCTCGGGAGGCGGATCGGCGCAGGTGGATCCGCCAGGAGGAAGCGCGGTGCCCCCCCCGCCGCCGGCTCCGGGCGCGCCGGCGCGGGGCTTCTTTGAGCGGGTTGTGTGGGACCCGTCGTCACCGCTCAAAGCCATCCGCGAGAAAGCGCCGCACGCCAAAGTGGAATACAACCCTGGCACGGACCCCGTAGCGGCAGCGGCCCTCGCCAAGAATTCGGACGTGGCTATTGTCTTCGTCAATCAGCCCACGAGCGAAGGACGAGACGTACCGAGCCTCTCGCTTCCCGATAACCAGGACCAACTGGTCAACGCGGTGGCCGCCGCGAATGCGCACACGATCGTCGTTCTTGAGACGGGCGATCCTGTGACGATGCCTTGGGTCGATCAGGCGAGCGCGGTTCTGGAAGCTTGGTACCCGGGGATTCGCGGGGCCGAAGCCATCGCGAACATCCTTTTCGGAGAAGTGAACCCCTCCGCCAAACTGCCCGTCACCTTCCCCAAAGCGGAAGCGGATCTTCCGCATCCCAAGCTGACGCAACAGCCGCCGCCCGCGAGCGACGCCGACATGACGAGCCCGTTTCCCGGCTCGCGCTTCCGCATGAATACGAGGAAGTTCGAGGTTGACTACAACGAAGGCCTGAAGGTCGGCTACAAGTGGTACGACGCCGAAGGCAAGCAACCTCTTTTCGCATTCGGTTATGGACTCTCTTACACCAGTTACGCCTATTCGGATTTGAAGGTCGAAGCAGGGCAGGCGCCCACGGTGACATTCAAGGTGAAGAATAGGGGTGCGCGCGCCGGCATGGAGACCGCGCAGGTTTATGTTTCGTTACCGGCAAGCGCCGGCGAACCCCCCAAGCGACTCGTGGCGTGGGAAAAGGTCCAACTTGCTCCAGGCGAAGTGAAGCCGGTTACGATCACTTTGGACTCTCACTACTTGTCGATCTTCAATGCAGACAAGGACAGTTGGGAGTTGGCGCCCGGCGAATACAAAGTCTGGGTCGGCAGCTCTTCCCGTGATCTTCCGCTGTATAAAGGAATTACGCTCCGCGAATAAGGATGGGCGAATCTCCCGTCGCGGTCCAAGGCCTAACCCCTATCGCCACGCCAGCGGGCCACAGGAGTCACCCTTGCATCTCGCGATCTGTCAGGAGGCCCTGTGCGGGGAAAGAAGGCTGCTGCAACTATTCTTTGCTTGACAGCCCTGGCGGCGTTTTTCGCGCCAGCGGCTCGATCCCAGCGAATGTCCAAAGATGATCGCGATCTTGTGCTGGAGATGTTGGAGAATGTCAGCAAGGACATTCGCAAGTACTACTAGGACCCGCAGTTACACGGTGTGGATTGGGAGGCAGAAGTCGCAGCGGCGAAGAGTAATATTAAGACTGCGACTTCTGCCAGTATGGCGCTAGCCCAGATCACCACAGTTCTCGACACGCTCAACGACTCGCACACCTTCTTCATTCCCCCTCTACGGACTACCCGGCACGATTACGGCTTTCGGACAGCCATGATTGGCGACCGGTGTTACGTCAGGCGAGTTCGACCCGGCAGCGACGCCGAGGCGAAAAACGTGAAGCCGGGTGACGAGGTAGCGATCATCGAGGGCCTCCTCCCCAGCCGGGAACTGCTACCGACATAACGGGGTAACGCCGGATGAGCTGAGGCTTCCCACTGCCGCGGACCTGGCTGCCGGCCGTGATCCCGTCCTGGCGTACGCCGCCGCCAGCTTGGGCGCCAGACTGACTCCCGAGGATGTCGGAAAGATGTTCCCCTTCGAGTGGCCCAACGAGTAGCGAACTAAGTCACACTGTGATATAATTCCGCATTATGCAGCCACGTAATTCTTCCGCGGGACGTCGGTCAACGAATTCCCTGGTCATGCGGCGCCTTGCCTGGTTCCGGTACAATCTTCGCCGCTTTCTTCGTTTCAGCGAGAGGGCCACGCGAGAGCATGGTCTGACACCCCAGCAGTACGTTTTGCTTCTGGGCGTTGCAGGGTACACCGGCCGCGGCTGGGCTACGATCAGCGAATTGGCGGAGTTCTTGCAGGAGCGCCACAACGCGGTCGTAGGACTCGTGCAAAGGGCGTGCAGGAAAGGCCTGGTCCACAAGGACCAAGTCGGGCGAGACCGCCGCTATGTTCGCGTCCGCCTGACCCGGCGCGGCAGTACTGCCTTGAACGGCCTCGCCGCCCTCCACCTTCAAGAACTCCAGCGAATTCAGCTCGACCTGGACAAGGCTCTCAAGGCCAAACCGAAGTTCCTCGAGCCGGAGGCAGGGGCCTAATTAAATCCCATGACGCAATCCAAGCCCCAAGCCGGCCGTGGAACTGTTTGGTTCAAGGAATTTGGCAAAGCCCTCGAACCGACCGTGGTAATTACCTCCGCTTTTGCCGCCCTGGTAGGCTTTATCGCCGGACTCGTGGCACAAGGGTTGCTTGAACTCATCTACCTGTTTACGAATCTGTTTTTCTTCGGGAAGTGGTCGTTTGCCATTACTTATCCTGTTCACAATCACCTTGGAGCCTGGGTCATTCTTATACCGCCCATCGGCGGCCTCTTGGTGGGCCTCATGGTCTATTTCTGGGAGCCTACCCTGAAAGGCCACGGCATTCCCGAAGCTATGGAAGCGGTGCTGATTGGAAAGAGCCTGGTTCGGATGCGGGTTGCGATATTGAAGCCGCTGGCCACAGCTTTTGCCATCGGGACGGGTGGGCCTTTCGGAGCGGAAGGTCCCATCATACAGACCGGAGCGGCGTTCGGATCTATCTTCGCACAAGTGGTGAAGTTGACTCCTTACCAGCGCCGGGTCCTGCTGGCGGCGGGCGCGGCCGCCGGAATGGCGGCGACCTTCGTGGCGCCCTTGGCGGGAATTCTGGTGGCCATCGAGCTGCTCCTTTTTGAGTTTCGAGCCCGGTCCTTCATCCCCGTCGCCATCTCTTCTTCTGTGGCGACGGCCGTAGCGGTCCATTTTAGGGGTTGGGCTCCGCTTTTTCCCACGTCCGCCTTTGCCCTGAAAAGTATGCAGGAATTGTGGCTCTTCGCTCTGATGGGTTTGGTCATGGGCCTGATTGCCATTGGCATGATCCGGGCACTCTTCTGGCTGGAAGACCTGTTCGACAACCACTTCCCCATAAGGCCGCGGCTGATCTGGGCGCCGGTCTTCGGAGCTTTGTTGCTGGGAGTCATTGGGTATTTGTATCCCCAAGTCTTCGGTACAGGTTACGACACGATCCGCGATATGCTGAACGATCGCCTGTCCACGAGAACACTGCTGGGCGTTTCTTTGGCGAAATTCTGGGCTCTAGTCATCTCGCTCGGATCGGGAACCACGGGAGGAGTTTTCGCTCCTTCCCTGATCGTCGGCGGCGGGGTCGGAGCGGTCTATGCGCAGGCGTGGCATCACTTTTTCCCTGGTTTCGTAAGCGACCCCGCCCTCTACGCGTTAGTGGCCATGGCCGCGGTGTTTGGCGGAATCGCCCGCGCGCCGTTTACCTCCATCGTATTCCTTTTCGAACTTAGCCGGAATCCCAACGCGCTTCTTCCCCTGGTAGTGTGCTGCGTCATCTCTGACGGGTTCGTCCGGCTCTTCAGCGCCGAGTCCATCATGACAGGCAAGCTCGTCAAACGAGGTTTGATTGTTCTTCAAGATTATTCCGTCCCGGTTCTGATGCGGGCCCGGATTGAGCAGGTCATGCGGAAGGAGTTCACAACTGTCGGACCCGAGGATGAGGTCAAGATCGTGGTTCGCGACGTTACTCCTGAGACCACGGGTGTAATCCCGGTTGTCGAAGAGGACGGGCGGCTGGCCGGAATTGTGGAAGCAAGAGATTTGTTGAAAGGTGTTGATTCCAATTTGAGAATCCGGGATATTGCCCGCCAAGACTATGTGGTCGCCCGGCGCGGGCAGAGCGTTCGACAGGTCATGGGAGAGATGGACGCTCACAACACTGAAAATGTGGTGGTGGTTGATGGGGACGGAAATACAGCGCCCATCGGCACGGTGCGCGCCGCGGATATTCTCAGGCTTAGCCGGTGGATTACCGAGGAAGAAAGTTAGCCTCCCTGATAACGACTCCCTTCCTCATTAAAGCACGGAAGACCATTTTGCCGCCTGCGGTGCAACCGTTCCTGCTAAAATGGCATGACAAGGTGCAAGTGGCAGAGGCAGAACTGCCTGTGCTGGTACGGCGGTGCTTGCACGCTATGTTGAAGGGGCGGCATGCAGAACAGCGAGTGGAAAGTCGACGTGTTGTTGCCGGGGAGTTGGCATGGTGCGACCTCGGTGCTTCTCTCCAATGGGAAACATCACGTCATTGTGGACACGGGAATGCCCCACGAGGCGCACTCGATTGTGAAGGCTCTGGAACTCCGCGGCTTGAAGCCCGAGGATATCAAGACCGTCATCAACTCTCACTTTCATATCGACCACGTGTCGAATAACAAGCTCTTTCCAGCCAGCGAAATCTTCGGCTCCCAGCAGTCCAATGACTGGTGCCGGGCGGCCTACTCCGATCTTCTGGACCAGCAGAACTGGGAGACGCTCATTCTGAAATACTATCCGGAGACCTTCGACTACGAGCAAGCAGAGGAAATGATGGGAAAACTCCGGAAATTCGCGCTGCGCTGGTGGGATCCCAAACGACTTGGTGACGCTTCACAGTTCCGGTGGATCGAGAAATACCCCCTGCCGCATAACCTTGAGAGCCTGATCACTTCCGGACACGTTCCCGGCCATGCTTCCATCATTGTCCACGGCGACGGCCGGCGCGCGGTGATCGCGGGGGACGCTTTGCTCAGCCGTACGCACGATGAAAAAGTCCTGACGATGATTCCCCACCACCGAAAACAGTACCAAGCGGATCGGGAGCGCATTCTTGCCATGCAGGCCCGAATCCTGCCTGGGCATGATTTGGAGTTTTCAACTCCCTCCTCGAAAGAGTGACGTTCGTCCCTAGCTGTCGTTCGAAGCGCACTTGGGCTTCGGGCCCCTATGAAATCAGATGGATTCGGGTTGAGAGCGGGGGCATTACCTTAATACTGTTGACTGCAAGATAAATTAGTGTCGTAATCTCCATTGAGGCGGCTCAGTGCGTGGGAGGCGCGGCGCACGACTGAAGGCGTGCCGGTTGCTCTTCAAACCTCAGCGAGGATTCTCTGAATCAAGGTCACGAGCTTCGCACCGTTCTCATCATCGAGGATGAACCATCCATCCGTAACGTCCTCTGCGTGTTGCTGGCAGGGCTGCGATGCGAAGGCGACATTGTCCCCAACGCTCGCGAGGCGCTGGCCATGGTAGAAAAGCGGAGCTTTGACGCGGTTCTTTTGGACCTCCGCTGCTCCGAGATGAACGCCAGCGAAACGGTCTCCGCCCTCAAGAACCTTCGGCCGAGTTTGGTAGGCAAGGTTTTGGTGATTACCGGCGACGTCTCCGATCCTCAAACCATGGAGTTGATCAAGAAGAATCATTGGCCTTTCATCCCCCGGCACCGGGTGATGCAGGAACTCTGGGAGCGGCTTCGTTCCCTCCTGGGATTTTCGCCACCACCTCCCGATTCATCCTCCCGTCAATCGCCGTCGGCACGTCCGCCTGCGGGTTTTCCGTTCTGAGGGCTACGCTCGTGGTTGCCCAGGGCGGCACCGACACCTCCCCCACATCGCGTTTAGAAGGAGACTGTGTGAAGGTAGTCCGCCAGCGCCTCGAGCCAGGGCCGGGGCGATGAGAATCCGGCCGCTTTCAGTGCGGCCATTTCCATCACTGCATATTTCAGTCTGGGAGCACGGCGCCCCAACTGCGCCGCAGGGACGCCGAACACTTTGTTGGAATCCAGCCCGGCCAACTCGACGGCGCGCCGGGCGAGTTCGAAGCGTGTGCAGGTTCCCTGGTTTGCGAGGTGAAAGAGGCCATAGCGCCGCGCCTGAACAACCTCCATGATCTTGTAGCCGGCATCGACTGTGTATGTGGCGCATCCCATCTGGTCGGAGGCCACCCTGTAATCTTCCCCGGCTGCGATTTTGCGCAGGCCTTTCTCGATGAAATTAGTCTTCCCGGGCCCAAACAGGACCGGAACACGAAAGATCCAGTGCTGCGGAAGGGTTTGCGTGATGATCTCGCCAGCCAGCTTCGTTCGCCCGTAAACCGTGATGGGGTCAGGCTGGTCGGACTCGACGTAGGGCCGCGTGCTTTGGCCATTGAAGACAGCATCCGTAGAAATGTAGACGACCGCGGCTCCGACCGCGCGCGCCGACTCCACCACATGGCGGGTCCCCTCGACGTTCACCAGATGCGCTCGCGCCGGGTCGGCATCGGCAATATCCAAATCGGGAATTCCCGCCGGGTGGACCACAACCTCCGGACGGATTCGTTCCAGAAGCACGCGCACTGCTTCCGCATCCGTGATATCGGCGTCGGCTCGTGTCAAAGGGATGACGATGTGGCGTGAGGAGAAGGCCGCCACCAGACCGTGTCCGAACAATCCTGCCGCGCCCGTAATGGCGATTCTCATTTTGCCCCGTTCGATTTCTCCAGCCCTTGTTCATATTCCTTCAGCTTGTCGACCACTTTCGCCGCGATCTGATCCGAGGTCATGTCACGAGCAAAGATCTTCGTCTGCGGGCCCGCAGGAATATCGGCTTCATCCTTCTTCGGTTTTCGGTTCAGGATATCAGTTTGCCAGACGGTCTGGCTGGATATCCAGTTTACAACTGTGATCGAGGTTGCCGGGAGTTCAGTATGCTTCTTCGATAGGGGCAAATGCGGGCGGTCGGAGCCCTTCGGCTCGGCGGTGCCGCCCCTCGTCTCGAGGCGGAGGTCGTTGTCCGGATTGACGGCCTGGATCACTAAGTCCACTCCTTCCGGATTGGCTGTAACCTTGTATTTTCCCCAGCGGCGGAGGAAGTCGATAATCCACTGGTCAAGACCGTCTTGCATGGGTTCGACGTATATCAGTTTTCCCACCAGCAGTTGGTTGGGCTTTTCAGATGGCGTTTGCTGACCGCGTGCCGTAGCATAAGCTCCGAGCACCAGGAAACAAGTCGCAAAGCATAAAATGGCGCAGAATTCCCGTTTCTTTTTCATAGCTTTCCATCTCCCATCGCAATCTTGCCTACAGTATACACCCCGGCTGGTGGCGTAATCATGGCCGTCTCGCTTGGTATGGTATGATATCCGGCGCAGAGGAATGAAAATGAAATCTCAACAGAATTCGTTTTCGCAGATGACTAGGAAGCGATTCTTAAAGACCGCAGCGATGCTTTCGGCAAGCGCCCTCACGATTGAGGCGGGAACCGCGGATCCCCGCGACGGCTCGCACAACCAGGTAGTATCGTCGTCCAACTCGGTGACGCTCGAAAACAGTCATTGGCGACTCAGCCTCAACGCAGGCGCGGGTTTGAAGGCTCAGTTGGTCCATGCTCCCTCCGGCATCGCCCTCGCCGGCGGCGACTACAGCTATTCCATGGGGACCCCGGCCTTCGGTGAAGCCCGGGAAAGGCAAAACGACAAGACCAGAACGGTCAGACTAATGGGCGAGATTCCCGGTGGCATCCGGCTGCAGCATGAATTCACGATGTCCATTGACAGCCCGTGGCTTGAGGAGCAAATCACGATCTGGAACCGTGGATCAGCCATCCTGGCCATACCCTATGGCCGCTGCGGCTTTGTGCTTCCGATGACGCTTCACGGTGGAGCGGTGACCGGCCCCCTGCAGGATTTCAAGGCCACAGCAGTGCCGTATCGGCGCGAACCCAACGGCAACCGCGCCCAATATGCCGATTACACGCTTGGTCGAGTACTCAGCGAGCCGCGGAGCAGTCACCTGCGAGCCGAGACTCCGATCGACCGTTCCGGAAACGTTGTATTGACCACGGTCTACGCGACAGGGGTTATCCAAACATTTTACCCGTTCTACGCCTCCGAAGGTTGGGTTCTTACCGACGGGCGTCGCGGCTTCCTGCTGACTAAATATTCGCAGGACGGCATGGAATGGGCCCTGCTTGACCGCGTCACCGTGAACGACGGACGAGCGGGCCTTCGCTGGGGAGGCTTTGGCATTTTCCAGGGCGATCCGGAGCGCGGCGCCTGGCTCGCTCCCCAGGAATCGCACCGATTTGGAGTTACACGAATCACCGCCTTGGAAGGCGGGATCGAAGAAGGTTTCTACACATTTCGCGCGGAAATGGACAGCCGCGGGCACGCCTGTCCAAAGGGTTTCAACCCTCCGGTGCATTGGAATGAACTTTACGACAATAAGCTCTACTGGCTCCCCGGCATGGATCTACCCGAGAACAGAAAGAAATACTACATCTTGGCTGACATGAGAGCGGAAGCCGCCAAGGCCCGCGATATAGGCTGCGAAGCGCTCTACCTCGATCCCGGTTGGGACACGCGCTTTGCCTCCAAGATTTGGGACGAATCGCGGCTGGGCAGGATGAAGGATTTCGCTGCCATGCTTGCGCAGGAGTACGGACTCAGCCTGTCCCTCCATACTCCTCTTTCCGGATGGTGCGATCCCTCATCTTATCCACGCAGCCTGGACCGCATGAACCGCGATGGCAGCCGCGTCGAAGGGTCGCTCTGCGGCGCGTCGGCGCAATACGTGGAAGAGACTCGCTCTCGCCTCGAGGCCCTGGCGCGCGATGGCGCGCGATTCTTCATGTTTGACGGTACGATGCACAACGGCGAGTGCTGGGATCCGCAGCATGGCCACCGCGTTCCTTCCGGACGCGAGGAGCATGTCGAGGCCACCAACGGACTGGCTCGCCTAGTTCACGCCCGGTACCCCCAGGTGCTAATCGAGATGCACGATCAGATGCTGGGCGGCACGCGCCTCCGCTACGTTCCGACATATTACGGCCAAGGAATTGGAAGCAGGGCGGAAGCCGGTCAAGCCGCCGGGTTTGACTCCGTTTGGGCATTCGAATTGATGTGGGATCCCATGACGGACCTAGTGGGAGGACACAGCATTGCCCTGTACTATTACAACCTGGCTTATTCCCTTCCCCTGTACCTTCACATCGACCTGCGTAAAGACAACTCCCAGTGTTTGATGTTCTGGTGGAATGCTTCGACCTGCCGCCATCTGGGCATAGGAGGAACGCACGCTGACCCGAGCGTGCGCCTAGCTCAGAAAGAAGCTATGGCGACCTACCGGCGCCTGGAGACCTTTTTCAAATCAGGGAAATTCTACGGCCTCGACGAAATGGTCCACGCGCATGTGCTCCCCGCCGAGCAGGCGGCGGTCATCAATTGCTTTAACCTCGAAGACCACGCAGTTACACGCCACATTGAGGTGCACCCTGGGAAGATGGAACTCGGGGCTGAGTCGTCGTACCGCTTCAGCGGAGCAACGGCACAGGGCGCAGGAGACCGATATATCCTCGAGGTTACAGTCCCGAGTTACGGCCATTCCCTGGTCGAGGTGCGGCGGGCCTTGTAGATGCGACTACTGTTCCAAGCGTGTCAGAAAGCCCGGACAATTATAAAGCCGGATCAGCGCGTTGATGTCCCTTTGGGTGAGGTTCTTAGCTCCTAGTTCCGTTTTGCGCGATCCATCATACAGGGAAACCGGGGGTTCTGCACCGCTCTGATAGTAGCCCCTCACTACCTGACCCCTTCCCCTCTCCCCACTCCCGCGGGGAGCGGGGAGGCGAGCCGGGGGAAGGAGCTAGAACTTGATTGTGCTCTCTACCCGAAAAATCCTGTACTTCGAGTAATGGTGCACATCCCTGAAGATCTTGCCTTTACACATGGCAGTGACTGTGACCTCGAGCGGGAGCCAAAGTGTGGTGGTCGTTTCTGGAATGCCAACCTCGCCGAGCTTTATCTCCGTCGTCTCTTTTTCCAGGCCGACCTCAAGGCAAGGCTCAAGCAAATCGAGACGCAGCTTGACGATACGATCGCTCAGCGCGTCGATCCACACCAAGCCTTGGTACAACAAGAGCTCCGACCCACCTTGGTAATTGATCGAACCCGTGATCGTCGCAAGCCCAGGGCGCTCGGCGAAAGCTAGGACGTAAGTCTGCCGCCCGTCGTTCAGTTGTTTACCGAGATAGCGAAACCTTGAGCCCGGCTGATTTTCGGGATAGAGCAGCATCCACTGGGATGCGAAGTTTCTGGAGAATGCGAACCCTTCCCCCACGCCCGGCGATTCGACTCGAGCCAACCGCGCATCGGCTCGATACTCTTCCATGTGAATATTAAGCCCGGCCCGCTCAACCTGAATGATGTAATAGAAGTGATGACGGAGCGTCGATTCGAGTCGGCCGTCATAGCCATACTTCTGTGCGGTGATATCTTCATCCGCCGCAACGCTTGTTAGCCGCTGGTAAGTCACCGCGACGTTTTCGCCAACTTTATCCAAGAGCATGCGCAGTCGCTCCTGATCGGAAGCTGGTTCCAAGCCTTGCAGCTCCGGAAAGTCGGCGAGAATCTCCGTTGGGGATAAATCAACAACGGAATATGCCCCGAAGTAATGCGCCTGCTCCACCGCCTGCGGCTCTGGAAAGGCTTCAGCAACAGAGGCGGGACACCTCCTTGCGGCTTGCCCCAATGGCGCCGCCAACGTAGCGAGCAGAACAAGACCAGTTCCGGAGCGCACGAGCCTGAACCCTGCCCTCTTGGCACTGCGAGACTGATAGGGCAAAACACTTCGGGCTTTCATGCTCATCGAGCCACTGTTTTAAGATCCTTCAGAAGCATGGAAAAAGGGCTTCCCAACACCTTTGTGGGGTCTCCGTGAGTAATCGAGCCTTCCGCACGATAGAATAGCCTTATCGAGGCCTTATCGTAAACCAGCAACACTGGGTATGGCCGCTTGTCGTGCGCGAACACTTGCCTTAGGGCAGTCCCCTTATCATTGAGGACCTCAGTGACCGAAGCAGGCGCGAAGTAGATGCGGGCAACAGCGTCGGCCTTCGTGCAGTCATCTATTAGCGCCCAGGGAAGGCGGCTCAGCAGTTTCTTTGGCCCGCCGTCTTGGGCCAGGAATACTCTGACCTCGGCAGCTTCAGAGCCCTCAAGAGAGCTGCCGTCAACGCAATAGCTTCTGGTTTGTTTCAACCCGTCGCGGTCAAATACTTTGCCTCGCCCCGAACGATAAGGTGAGTTGTTGGAATTGGTTGGAGAGAGGTAACCCCCAACTCCGTAGTCCAGACTAGTTCCGGGGAGTTGCGCCGCTGCGCGGGTGGACCCAAAGCTTAGGACCAGGAGGAATCCGAGGCCAACCCCAGCCCTCAGAAGCGCGCCAAAAATACGAAACGCGGACTCAGGTCGTGCCTCGCGTTCCATCACCTATGCCACACTCACATTCTGAAGCCAACTGTAGGGCGGAATTTCCATTATGGACTCCGCCCTGACCAACAGCCTATACCTCGACGCTCTCGAATGCAATGGCCAGCCCGGTTTTCGGTGCTCAGAGCCTCCAGCGCCCAAGGAAGGGGCCAGTCTTACCACTTCCGAGAATGACAGAGCACCAACCTTCGCGCCCCGCTAGTCCAGCGCCTCGTAGACCTCCGGCTTGGCAAAGGCGGCGTCGGCCCGGGATACCACTTCCTTGCCCAACTTCCGCTACAGTTCGATCTCCGGCAGCAGCACGTCTTCCCAACCGTCGGCGCTGTGCACATTGCCGCGTCGTAATCTGGCCCCTAGACAATCACCCTCGCGGTTGAACAGTAGCAGCGGGTGATAGCAGGTAGATTCGAAGTGACCGTTGCAGGCACTCTGCTCCTGCTGTTCGTAGACCGGAATCTCTGTCGAGTCTATCTCCAGCACGACGCGCTGCAGAGAACCAACGCTCTTAATAATACGTGCCGGTGTAATTAGTTGGATTGGTAATGGGCGACCCGATGCACTGACCGTTGCCAGGGTTACAGCAGGGTGGCGCACTCTCGTCGTAACCGCACGTCCAGCCGGAGAAATCGCTCAGCGAGTAGATGCCATGGTTGTCGTCGGGGGCGAGGGGAAGGACTAGGACGTTATAGCTGCCGGGCGGAACAAACAACTTGTAAGTGCCATCCGCGTTGGCCAGGCCGTCCACGACGACGTTGCCGGAACTCGCATCGATGGCCACCAAATGCGCCGCGTAGACGCCGCCGACGTTGGCGAAGGTCACCTGTCCTGAAATTGCGCCCATGTAACTCGAAAAGTTGGGCGAAGGGTAGAGAAAAGATATACCGATGACGTCATCCGTGGAGAGGGTTCGTTGTTGGCTCTCGCCGGTGTCCCCGGCCGGAAACATTACGGCGTGGGCAATTCCGCTATGGTCGAGCCCCAGCGCGTGGCCGAACTCATGCGTAGCGACGGAGATCAGGTCGAAGGCGCCGGCTAGCGGCGGAGTGGATGTGGAGAATTCAACGTGCGGATTGAAGGCGATATCCGCGTCAAACACAATGGCCGGTGAGGTGGTGGATATGGAGACCTGATTGTTGCACTCCGTGAAGTGGTAGACCGTGCCTGGGGTCTGAGGTGGTCCGACCCTCACGTAATCAGTGCTGACGGTAGTAAATGCCACGGACTCTGTTCCGGTCGGAAAGTCAGTAGCGTTACCATCGTTAAACGTGACAACGTTGGTGCAGTCAACTTGCGGATTGGGCAGATTGCCGACGTCGCTGCCGTTGGTGACAGTAACATTGCTCAACTGCTGCCCATTGAGCACTCCTGTCGTCCAAGTGTTGGCTGCGTTTAGCAGGGCCGTCTTGAGAGGCAGGGGATTGGTGCCATCGGTCGTGTCGACGTTACCGGGCGGTGTACCGGGGTTGTCCAAGACCCAGGTGAAGGAGGCATTGGGCCAGCGTGAGGGAACCGGGGTACCGGGGATTTCCGGAGAGGTCCCGACTGGCGGGACCTCGCCAACGTCATTCTGATAGGTCGTGTAGGCAAACGCCAGGATAGCACCCAGCAGGCTCAGACTTCCTGCCAGCGCAAATATCACTGGGCGGCGAACTCGCGACACTTTGTTGCCTTCCTGCATCCTCACCTCACGTTGACCACAAGTGTACGGCCTTGCAACGTCCTCGCAGCAGGCTCGGTGTTTCGAGCCGAAAGAAGGACCTGCGTGCCGCGAATCGAAACCTCCGTCCAGGAGATCATCCAGGAGTCTCCGACTCGCTCCGCCATTCCCGAAATCGCGCTGCCGGCGGGAATTACCAGGCCCGAGTTCGGAAAAAGGTCGGCGGTTGTTCGTCCTCTTACCTCCATCCGCCTGACGCCCGCAGACTGCGCGGACTTGATGGCCACGGGTATTGCCGTGCCTCGCGGAATACTCAAAGGACTGCTCAGCGAAGCTGAAATGTCCCTTTGGAACTGATGGACGGGAACCGCCGGGCCGGCCAA
>Ga0181538_10002479_pt1 | contig 19132 bp, 13 predicted proteins | sample PEATcosm2014_Bin_40_FD_119773 | JGI IMG/M metagenome (GOLD analysis project Ga0181538, IMG submission 119773) | Peatland microbial communities from MTU Mesocosm Facility, Houghton, MI, USA - PEATcosm2014_Bin23_30_metaG | ecosystem: Environmental > Terrestrial > Soil > Wetlands > Peat | place...
CGCACGGTCGATCTCTTCGAAACGAAGCGGGTCATTTATGTTCTGTTGGGGGTCCACAAATTGAGTCTACGGGTTTACCGCTATTTTTCAAGAGGACGGCCCGATTTTTTCACAGCTTCCTGTGCCCCTGAAATTCCTTTGCTGCTCAACGCTTCGTCACCTCCATCTGCATCGGCTGCGCGACCGAACTCACGTTGGGATCGTAATATTCGTACACCCGCGATTGAAACGTCCGCGCGCGAATCGGGTACTTGGCGCGCAAGCGGAAGCTCAGCTTCACGGTATCGCCCGCGCCAATCGAATCGAAGTAGAGGATCGCCTGCGTGGCCGTGAGGTTGAACTTCTCCAGACGCCCGCTCTTGCGGCCGGCGCTCTGTTCCTGGTAGGTCTGCAAGTCTTCGGTCAACAGGTCGAAGCCGGGCGGAATCCCCAGATCCACCATCACCATGTTGGCCGATTTGGGCAGATTGTTTTTCACCGTTGCGGCCGCGGTGGCGATATCGTCCTGCGCCAGGCGTGTGCGGTCGTAGGTCACGTCAATCGAGAGAGCCTCGGCGGAAGGCCTCTGGGTCCACGGCAGGAAATACCGCCCCACCACCTGGTAGGCCAGCCCACCCTTGCCATCGAAGCGGATGGCCACTTCACTGGCGGACCTTCCGCCAACGTCTTTGAATACGAATTGGTGCAGCAGATCGTTGTTTTCGGGAGTCAGCGTGAGCTTCTCGACGGGCTTGCCGTTGAGCGTGATCTCGACCGTGCCGCGCACGTCGGAGGTTCCCTTTTCGGTGGCCAGCAGCAGCGCGCGCAGCGCCATGATGGTCGCCTGCGTGGTGCCCCAAGTGCCTTGCGCGCTCTTTTTCGAAGCGAGGTAAGCCAGCGCCTTGGCCGCCGTCACCGGTGCCTGCCCCCATTTCAACAAGCCCTGCGCGGCCAGTCCCGTGGTCTCCACGACCGCGCTTTCGCCGGCTCCATACATGCCGGTTTCCTCCGCCGTCCACCAGGCTTGCTCGCCTTTCTCGGTGCGGGCATCCAGCAGGGTTTGCATGGCGCGGCCCGTGAACTCGCGGTCTCTTCCATAATCGGCGGCGAAGTTGGCCAACACCGCCAACGTATAGGCGTCGGTCCGCTCGCTCATGTGCTGCTCCACAAACTGGCGCGCCTTCTCCACGGCCGGCCCCCGGTAGCCCGTGTTTTCGAGCGACCAGGCGATGTAAGCGGTAATCCGCAGCGCGTCGCTGTTGTAGCGGTTGGTGGCGCCCTCATTGATGAAATTGGCGTCAGTCTTCCAGCTCCCATCCGCCTGCTGCTGTTCGGCCAGCCACCGCTCGGTGCGCTCAATCAGCTTCGGATCCACGTCATGAACCTTGGCCATGTCGCCGAACTCCATCAATCCATAAGCCGTGAGAATTTTGTTGGCGGGCGCCTGGCCGAACCAGGAGAAGCCGCCGCCGGCGACTTCGAAGGTGAGCAGGCGCTGGTAGCCGTTGGCGATGAAGCCCTCGGCCTTGGCGTGCACTTCCGGCGTGAGCTTGCCGGTGCGCTTCATGTAACCGAGCGCCAGCACGTTGGGATAGGTGGCCGAGGAAGTCTGCTCGAAGCAGCCAAAGGGCATACGCAGAATCGAGTCCATGCCTTCGATCACCTGGCTGAGCGGGCCGGGATATAGCCGCACCAGGATCGCGCTGGCATCCGCGATCGAAGCCTCCGGGAAACTCAGTGTGTGCTCAACAGTCGATTCCAGGCGGCCGTTGAAGACCTGGCTCTGTTCGCGGCCGTTGGGGATGACTTCGATTTCGCGCACCACGATATCGGCGCGGTTGGCCGCGCCAGACATGCGCGCCGCGAGCGTCAACTTGAACTTGCCGATGCGGTTGGCTTCGATGGTGAATTGCGACGATCCTACGCGTCCCGCCTCCATTGCGAGGCTCTTTTCCGGCACGTCCTCGACCAGCGAAAACCAATCGTCCTTTTCGAGCTTGAGGCTGACATCGCTGCGGCCGCCCGAATAGTTGTAAACCCCGACCGGAATCGAGACGCGGTCGCCCTGCGTGAGGGTGACCGGCAAATCGAGATCGGCGAAGAAATCCTGAAAGACCTTCACGCTTGAAGATCCGCTGCCCAGCGCCCCGTGCATCGTGGAGGCGACCATGGCCATGCGCCAGGTGGTGATGGAATCCGCCAGTGGAATCGAAATCGTGGCGCGGCCGTCGCCGCCGGTGATGATTTCGGGATTGATGTAGAGGGCCTCGGGGAAGTAGGAGCGCACGCGCGGCGCGGGCGCGGCGCCGGAGATCGAACCCGTAACCGTAGGAGCGGCGAGAGACGCAATCCCAATAGGACCGTTCGTGGCCATAAGTCGGGGCATTGCGGCATGCATGGGAGCAGCATGCGCCACTGGCAGATGCTCGCGCATGACACCGTCGCCTCCGCCGCCGACGCCGGCCTTAAACACTGGCCTGCGCACGACTCCACCGATGATCCCGGCCCCCACTCCGCGTGCCTCGGCGACGACAACCGTCTTCTTGGTCGCCTCAACGTTCAGAGTCACCGTCAACGCCTCGTGATCGCTCTCGGCAAGAGTGAATCTGCGCGAGCTCATCTGGAACCCCCGCGAAGCGACCTGCACTTCGTATTCGCCGGCTGGAACGCCGGTGAGTTGAAACTGCCCGTTGCTATCGGACCGCGCCGAGCGAGTCTTCCCGCTGGCGATTTCGCGAGCCACAATGCTCTCGCTTGGCACCGCCGCGCCCTTCAGGTCCCGCACCACTCCCCTGATCTGCGCGAAGCCATTGAACGGCCACTGATCATGATCCACCCACAGACTGATGCTGCTGCCGGAGGGGCTGACAGAGCCTGCCACCTTCCGCGTGGTCACTCGTAGGTAGCCAAGCAAATCGTCCCCCGTGCCGAATAGCTTGTCCGGACCTGCGCTGCGCACCATGAACATGGCGCCCAAGCCTTCGAAACGGAAGTTGGTGTCCCAAGCGTCGCGCAGTTCGGGCGCGCCGCTGGCTTCCAGTCGGGCTGCCACCTTGGTAAGGTCCGACTCGGGATGCTGCGCATACGCGCTGGTTAATCTCACCGCGACGCGCTCTACCTGCGCCTGGAACTGCATCCGGTAGCGGTTGGCATACCCCACGTAGCGGGTCTGCGACACAGTCCGCCCGAATTCCCGGTCGAACCGGTTGGTATTCACCATCTCAGTAGCCGAGAACAGCGCCCGCGCGGCCAAATCTCTGCGGGCCACGCCAGCCGTCTCCACCACCTCCGGCATCCCGATAGAGTGAATCTCGTACCGCGGCTTCATCGCTTCCTGCTCCAAATAGAAAAACACCTTGGCGAAGCCGGGCTGCTTTTCGGCCAGCGCGAAAACGGCCTCATCCACCACCTGCAGCCCGAGCGCGGCCTGCACTCCTTCGCCCCGCTCGTTGGTCACGCGGAATTGGATGCGGGCATCCTCGCCGGGCTTGTACACCGCCGCGTCCGCGGTGGCTTCGATCTTCAGCTCGCTGGCCGGCTGCACGAACACCAGTCGGTGGTCCGCTACCGGGCGCACGTCGCGGCCGAACAGATACGCATCGAAGTCCACCGTGCCTGCCAGTTCGGGCGTTGCGGTGATGTTCAACTCGGCTTGCCCGTTCTTCATGTCCAGATCGCGCGTCAGCACGGTCTGCCCGTCCTTCACCGCGTCCACGTAAACGGCGCCCTGCTGCCGCGTGGAAAACACGCGAAGCTGGATGCGGTCTCCGGCGCGATACACGGCGCGTTCCGTGCGCAACAGAATCTGCTCCGCGCCCTGGCGAAGCTGCAGTGGCACGGAGCTCGATGCGTCATTGCCCTCTTGATCCTTAGCCTCGATCTCCAGCGTGCGCGGAGTCGCCGCCGCCGCCAGCCGCACCAGCGCCACGCCGCCGTCATCGCTGGTGACGTTCTGTTCCGCGTTGCCCTCGGCGCGCACCCGCAGTTCCGTCTTGGCCGGCTTGCCATCGGCGTATGACGTCAGCACGAAGACCTGATTCTCGATGCCCGGAATCAGCGTGCCGCCTTCCGGCACCGCCGTGATCAGCAGCGGCGATTCGCTCACCGTGATCGGCTCCCCGCGCGTCTCGGAATGGCCGGTTGAATCCTTCACGGTGGCCTCCACCAGCACGTGCGCGGCACCCTGGCTGAGCTGACGCCCGGCAAAGTAGCGCGGCAGCGTCAGGTCGAAACGATATGCCCCTTCGGCATCGGTCTTACCCTCGACCGACCCCACTTCGAACACCGACACATCCATCCCCGAAGCCTTCACCGTGATATCGCCCGCGTCCACCGCTTTACCGAAGAAATAGTTCGCGCGAACCGTTCCGGTCACGTGATCGCCCGGCCTGTAGCCATGCTTCGCCTTTTCGTCCTTCCCCGCGAAATCCACGGCCACTTTGAATTTGGGCAGCACATAGCGCTCTATATCAAGCGCAACCTCGGCCGAGTTCCGCGCGCCGCCTTCGCTACCGTCCATCAGCGCCCGCAGATGATACGTGCCCAGGTTGACCTCGTCGGCCAGCCCGAATTCCGCCGACGCGATGCCGAACGCATCGGTTCGCCCCGCCTTTTTGAACACCTTATTGCGGCGCGAATCTTCCACCTCAAAAGTGATGCTGCGCTCGCTCGCCGCCTGATGATCGGCGCGGTCCAAAGCCAGAGCGCGTATGTGGATGGTCTGGCCCGGCTGATAAATTGGTTTCTCGGTAGTTAGTAAGATCGAGACTTTGTCTTCCAGGCGCACCGGTTGCGTGAAATCGTTAGAGCCGACCGGCGTATCCACCACATATCGCAGCGAGTAGCCTCCCGCCACGCCCGCCGGAAAGCGAAACTGCGCGTCCGCGGTGCCGCGCTGGTTGAGCGGTCCCGTGAAGAGCGTTACGTTCGGCACACCGGGCCGTAGTAGCTCGATCCGCACCGAACTCGCCCCGGTAATCGGCTCGTTCTTCCAATCGATAGCGACTACACGCACCGCCGCTGCCCCGCCGCTCAGATAGGATTGCTGGGCCAGCACGTGGACCAGCGGCGTTCGCAGAATCTCCGAGAGCGAATCCGTGCCCTCGATGACAGAGTGAGCATCTCCGGAATAGTGGAAGCCGTAGCGCACGCGATGCCAAACCAGATCTTCGATGGCGAGCTCCTTTTCGAGTCTCAGGTCCGCTTGCCACGTGCCCTTACCCTTAGCGAGAGTAACCCTCCGCTCCGAACGTCCCAGTACCACCTCCTCGGGATTTAGGACTTCGATGGTAAAAGTTCCCGCGCCGGCGCGCGGTGCGGTGTAGGGTAACTCAACATGCAGTGCACCGTGCGAGTAAATAGCTGTCGGCGTGTCGCTACCCGTCGCTTGTTCGGAGTGGACAGTTCCAATAATTGCTACCGGCGTTAGAACCAGCAATGCGCTGCTCAAAGCCGCGGCAAGCACGGCACCCGCCCAAACTGTCTTCTCAACTCTTCGTGTCAGATTCATGGCAGCCTCCAATGGACTTGATTTCTGCTCCAATGATCAAAACGAAATCAGATGGCCAATTCCATATGCGCCGAACAAAGTTCTTGCGCTGGTGGCCTATATTCGGCGGGCAGCTTCTCATCCGTCGACGTGGACGCCCCGGTCTCCGGCACTCTCACGGCGTCACACTCCGACGGGTCCCCCGATCCAAGTCGTCACAGACTGCTCTCGCCGCTCTAATTGACTTCTTAACCAGTAATGTGCCAACGACGGCGCAAAATCAGCATTCAAAGCGCTCTCTCAGAGTTCTGGGCTGTTCGTATTGGCATGACGGTTTGCAAATCAATGCTCACAGCCGAAACCGAACCTCGATTCTCGCAGCCGCCGTGACTGGCCCGCCATTGTGCATGCCCTGCATGAATAGACATTTCTTCACTGCCGCGATCATCACCTCATCCAAGCCGCGGCCAAGCGACCGCACCAAGCGCACATCAATAGCCTGGCCGGATGGGTCCACTTCAATAGAGAGAAGCACGGTGCCCTGACACCTCGCTTCTGGGGCTCTGGGGCCGCCTCAGAGCCTCAGAGTGCTTTGCTTCCACTATATAGAGAAGAACCGGGCCGGTGGCACCCTTCCACCGTGCGAACCACAGGCGCAGCGTCCTAATTCTCGGGCGCCGCTGGATTCGTTTCTTGAATCGTGATGGACCCATAGGACCAAGCAATCCGTTGTCCGGTGGAGTTATAGGCTTGTACTGTCCATTCGTATCCCTGACCGCTCTGCAATGCCGGCGACACCGTTATCTGGGTTCCCTGAGTAGATTGGAAGAACACCTGCTGAGACGAAGCCTTGTTGTGCACTTGAACGCCGTAGCGGGCGGCATCGGGGAATGCCGCCCATCGAAGCGTCGGTGTTGTGGTTGTGACGATCGCGCCACTGGCCGGCGAAAGCAGTTGGAGCTTCTTGGCGATCGCCAAATCCCCGACATTTGTTGACTGCCCGGCCATGATCGTTTCCGGATAAGCCTGGAAAGGCCAGTAATCAGCAGTCGGTGCCAGAGCGTAGATCATCAAACTGCCGGTTGGCGGCTTCTCAATCGCAAACGTACCGTCGGTGGTGCTCACAGTGCTGGCCAGTCCGGGGAGGGAATGATAGTTGCCAACCTGCTTTAGTTGGACTCTTGCGTTCGGGACTGGGATCCCGTTCCATACCACACGGCCTGTTACCTGCGTCGGCCCAGATGACGGCTGCTTCGACGGTGCTGGCTCGGGCGAATTGGGCGATGTGCCTGCCGCCGGGTTGAGAGAGGCATCGGCCGAACCGGCTTGAGACCGTGCAACGGTCCCCGCGTTTTTGGGCGTCGAGAGGTAACCGAGGATATGGTCTTTGGCAACCTGGGTGATCACCAGTTCGTAGGGGGTGTCGCCGCCCTTGGAGGTGTGGAACTGCACTGGCTCGTTGACGCCCTTGTCCTTCTTTAGGTACTGGCTGCCGTCCGCCATCACCAGCACGGTGTATTTGTTGTGTTTGGCGTCGGCACTCTCCAGCTTCAACGTAATGTCAGCGAAGCGCTGCGGCTGTTTGGTCATGCCCAGCATGACATCGAAATAGTTGCGTTCGGCCATTCGCTTCAACGGTTCCCGCCAGAGGTAGCCGACGATGCCGTCGTTGGTCACCTGACTAATGATCAGGTTGTATGGGGTGCGGCCGCTTTTGACGGTGTAGAACTGAACGAAGTCGTTGATTCCCTTGTCCGCCACCAGGGTCATCTTGTTGTCGGTAAGGATTTCGACTGAATATGTGCTCGTGTCGGGATTCACCTTGGTCAGACGCAGGGCGATATCGCCGAAGCGCTGCGGCTGTGTGGTCTTGCCCAGTTTGATGTCGGTGTAGATTCGCTCGACCGGCCTCAAGTCGGCGGCGGTCTTGTTGGGATGATCCTGGCGTAGCCCCGGCTGAATCGTCCCTGTTGGCGCAGGCGGGTTCGGCGACGTTTGTGCTGGCGGGTTGAGGGAGGCGTCGACAGAGCCGGTCTGGGACTGATGACCAGGAGCTACTGGCGGCAACGTTGAAGCGGCGCCTCCGCCTGCTACTGGTGGTGTGCCCGATCCAGCCATGGATCTGATCACATCTGCGCTGACACCGTTTTGCCTCAACTGCATGAGAGCCTCCGGCGACGTGTCAAACTGACACTTGGAACTCCCGATCTTCGCGATCACGATCTCATCGTCAAGACCAGCCTTCACCAGGCTGATGATATCTTGGTTCTTCATGACGTCCGCGACCGAAGCACGGTGCATGGGTGTTTCCAGCAAAACCCACGTCTGCCCACTACTGTCAGTGAGGTTGCTACCTTGCATGGTGGCTGTAGTATTCGTGTTTGTCTCGCTGATCCTAAGCTCCAGCGTGTTGCCGCTCACGGAAAAGGTTCCGTGATAGGTCTCGCCGGCCTCTTGCAGAGAGAATGAGTTGTCGGCATTCAACTGGAGCTGGTCTGCCGGGGTCTGAGCGCGCACGTAGGTCAACGGAAGCTTCAACAGCGCAGCCGCCGGTACCTGTGCTGCCGGGCTCGGCTCTTGGCCGCGAATCAGTAGAACGGTTCCCTCAAAGACTATCGCGAAGATGACCGCGGCGAACAGTTGAAATTTATTCATATTAAAGACCTGCCAAGTAAAGAGCCAGGAGCGGAAACACTACTTTTCAGCCCCAACGATTGCCTTGAGCACAGCCGCGCTGACGCCGCTTTGCTTCAATTGGATGAGAGCGTCGGTTGAGGTGTCGAACTGGCATTTCGAGCTGCTAATTTTCGCGATGATAATGGCATCGTCAACACCAGCCTTGACCATTTTGATGACGTCCTCGTTCCGGAGTGGGGCTCCACCCGAAGCAGGTCCTGCGGATTGTTCCCGCCGAACCCACGTCTGGCCGCTACTGTCAGTGAGCGTGTTGCCCTCGATTGTGGCCGTCGTTTTGTCGCCTGTCTCGCGGATGCTGAGTTCCGCCGTGTTACCGTTGACGACAAAGGTGCCGTGATAGGTCTCGCCGGATGCTTGGAGCGAGAAAGAGTTATCGGCGTTCAACTGGAGTTGGTCTGTCTGAGTTTGCGCACTCACATAAGTGGCCGGAAGCTTCAACGGCACTGGCGGCGGGGGCAGCTTTGTTTTTTCTACTGTTGGCGAGATTGCGGAAGCAGCGACTCCAAATACTTGCCCGACTGTCTCCAGAACCTGCTTGGAGTCAGCCGTACTCAAATATCCTTTATCAAATTGGAACGCCAGCCGTGCACGGTACGGCGGATCGTTCGGATTGACCGACAAATCACAGGCCCCGCAGGACTGGACATTAAAGACTATCTCGGTCGCCGTGACCTCCATGTTCACGAGATACAGCTTTTCGCCGACTTGAAAAGGCCGGCGTTCACCCATGGCGACACTACCGCCGTGCTGGACCATGCTCGACTTGATGCGGCCTCCTTTTTTGAAGGTGCTGTACCAGTACGGCCCATAAGAGGCTGGAATTGCCATCAGCCCATCCTCCTGCATCACCAGGATAGCTCCTGGCTGGCCCACAACGGTTCCATTGCCACCAACACGTGTGAGCTGGTACTGGGAACGAAGTTGCTGCTCGAAGCTCTGGCTCGGTGCCTGGCCTTGCAGCCCTGGCAGGGTTGCGCCTAGGAATACCAAGCCGATGACTCTGACCACTGATCCGACTCTATTCATCATAAAAACCTCGCAAAAGCCTCCACCGATAGAATCAACGCTTACATGCCTCGCTCGGAGCCCTCGGCCAAGTCTTTCAAGCTGAAGCTCGCTCTAAAGGGGGTGCCGCGGTTATTGCCGAGCTGTAGGGTGAATTCGACATCGCCTGTGCCGCTCTCCAGCGCCAAGGACCTAGGGAAGAGGAGCAGGTCAACGGACTCTCTCCCTTTTTTGACCGACTCCACACGGACGGGGGGAATTGCTTCATCGCCCGAGCTCGACAAACGGCCCACGGAAAACGCACGCCGGGCTTGCTCGTTGCCAATCAACATCGGGAGCGGCGGGTCCAGCATGCCACGTCCCGGCGGCTGGCGCGCCGTTGCATTGCGCAGTTCTTCCTCCTGCTCCGGGCTCCAGTGGCCCGACAATCTTGTTTGCGCCAGCGGGCTCGCGTCCGGCCATTTGCGGACGACTGCGATGACGCAATAGTCCTTGGAGAAGCCGGCCAAGGCATCGTTATATTCCTGCGATTCGACTCGTTTGAGAGCATCCCGCACCAAGGCTGCGCTCTCCCAACGGATCGTCAAACTGCCCACGGGAAAGAAGGCAAACCGGCAGCCCTGCGGACCTGAAATGCAAGCATCAGACTGAACCCAGAGACCCCCAAAAAGACGTACCCAGGGGGACTTTGTGAGAAACTCATAAATCTCCCTGTCTGACCAGTCGGACGGCTCTCTATCCTTCCAGAAATACCCGGTCTTTTGATCGGCAGCGGAGGCAAAAGCAGCGCTTCGCGCCGAGACGCAGCACGCCACGAGAAGCCCGCCAATTACTGTTGAGCGGAGTCGCGTTGGTAGGATTGATCGGCGGCGCATTGCTAAAGCATCCTCGACTGCCAAGAGTCACAATAGCCGGAAGCTAACCTCAACAGTGCTAAATACGCTCACGGGTTTGCCGTCTTTGGCACCCGGCCTGAAGCGCCATTGATTGAGCGCCTCCATGGCTTTCACATCCAGACCGAGGCCGAGAGATCGGACCATCCGAATGTTGATTGGATGGCCAGATGTGTCAACTTGAAAAGTCATAACGACAGTTCCCTGGAATTTCGCCCTACGCGCCTCCGCGGAATACTCGGGCTCGACCTTATATAAAATGACCGGTGCGGAGACGCCCGCACCAACCCTGTATGATCCACCCGAAGTTTCTGAAATACTAGCGGTGGTTGCGGAAGCACGGCACTCCATCTCGATGCTGGCGCTGGCTTCCCTGGGTTTCCCGTTTAAGAGGCCGGGTTGGAATCTCCACAACGGAATCGCCTTGAGAGTTGCCGCACTCGCGTCTTCGCCACGCTGCTCGATGATCTTTACCCGTTCTGGCTTTCCCGCCTTAGTAACCTGAAAGATAACCACAACGACGTCTCCGTCAGCACGGCAAGCTTCGGGAGCAGGACTCGCATATTGGTTCAGCATCGGCTTTGTAAGCTGTGCTACTTGATCGGCTTCCGTCCGGTTCACTCGATAGCCTGATCGCCGAATCTGCCATGAATTACTATGATCCAAGGAGAAAGTGACTTCGGCCGACTGAGCCATCTTCGCCGGCATCCCGTCTATCGTGCCTGGTTTGAAGCGCCACTGCTTCACTGCGGCAACGGCGTTTTCATCGAGGCCGAGGCCCAAGCTCTGAATTATCTGAGTGTTTTCAACGTCGCCCGTTGGATCCACTTCCAAATACACAACCACCGAGCCTTGCAAGTCGCTCGCGCGAGCTTCCGGCGTGTACTCAGGCTGGACCCTCTTCGACAGAACTGGGTACGAGATCCTCGGTCCTGTTAAGGGAGACGCGGCCGACCCCTGGGCGGGGCTCGGGTCAACTACTGGTGAAACAGAATCGGAACCCGTGCTCTGTCGTGCTGCGGCTGCCGCAGGGTCATTTGAGTCCTTCCGACCGCCGTTACACAGCCCAGCGGCGCGGAGCATGGCTTTGGCGAGCTGATCCGCGATCTGTCGGTCGTCAAATGGTAATCCCGTGGTGGAGGTGCCGTCTGACATAGTGAGAAACAGCGTATATACTTGGGGGATTGAGTTTTGCGCGGGGCGCACGTCCGCCCTTGCGACCCGCCGCAGAGAAATTGTCTCCTTGCCGTCACCCGTCGTATCCATCAGCGGTGGGTAGTAGGTCAGCCCCCCATTGACTCGTCTCGTCTGATCAAAGTGGATCTGACAGGTGGCTGTGTCGGCAATCACGTTAGAGATTCGAGTGGAATACGTGTCTGCTCTGGAACCAGTGGGATACTGATTGACACTACGATAGTCGACCGCTCCGTTGTCAGCCAGTTTTTCCTTGATGAAACCGAGGCTATCGCCCAAGTTGGACGCTGCGGCTGTATCGGCCATCTTGAGAGGAGCGGATTGACAGATCTGCGCGCTTCGGTGGATCGCGTCGGCGGCATCCGTCGCTTGTTTCTCGTCCAAGAAAAGAATCATGGTCGCATGGCCGTTGATGATGATGTTGTATACGGCGGGAGCGGAGTACGTTACAAAGTTGGGTTTGCGAAGCCGTGTACCCAGGAGATTCCCCACCTCCTGCAAAGACTTGACTTCGACCGTATCGATGGATTCCAAGAACAACGAGGCCACTTGGCCCCTTGGTTCTGGGCTACTGCTAGAATCGTCGAAATGCATGCGCACTTGACAGGTGGACGGCAACGCCGCGACTGCGGCGATTTTTCGCCACATTCGATGAACGCGTTGTTCGCCCGAATAGCTGAAGCTCCACTCGATCGGCCCGGCTGAAAGCAGAGACTTTTTTAGAGAATCCAGTGTTGACACCAACATTGGATCGGGCGCGTCCATCGACCTCGCCCCCGCGGGCGGTAACGCGGGATCTGCACCCGGGCGAATTACCGTCGTCGTCGCCAAGACGCCATCCTTGACCGCTGCAATGGCTGCCGGATCGCTGCGCGCATCAAAATCGGCGTTGAACCAGAGATACCCAACCTGGTTTGTGGTTGAATCCGGTACCGCCAGGCGATCATAGAAATGACCGTCTTTCCTCACCCAGTCTTGGGATTTGGCGCGGACGTTTAGCACCCGATTGAGGAAAATATACTCTTCCTGCACGGTGACAACGAAGTACGCGGTCTCCGGGCTCTTGCCATCGCCAGACTGACGGATCGAGTCCAGAAGCGCATTCAGGATCTTCTCGTGGGCCGCCGCCTCATCCGCTTTGCCCACCGCCTGGTAAGCCGCCATTGCATCATATTGCGCAATCGGGCTTGCGTAGTTCCGCTCAAGCGCCCGCATTGCCGAATCGAGCGCGCCCGTCCAATCGCTGGAAGCCATGATGTTGCGAAACGCAGCGCGTTCCTCAGTTTCGAGCTTACTGGCATGCGGGCCGGACTTGAGTGCTCCCGCGACCCGAAAAGCGCGAAAGTCTACGGTCATGTCCCCCTGCTGAACATGTCCCAAAATCTCGGCGTAGTCGCGCTCAGCCTTCTGTTGTTCCGCGGCCGCAACGGTCGTCGCGTTTTGCGCCACCACTTGACCGGTCGCCAAAAGCCAGCCGAGCAGAGTTACGCAAACTGGAATCGTAACGCCGGATCGCGCGTCTGTCATAGGGCTACTTTCCAGCGCCGAGCACGGCCTTGAGCACAGCCCCGTTGACGCCGCTTTGCTTCAACTGGATGAGAGCGTCGGTTGAAGTGTCAAACTGACACTTGGAACTGCCGATTTTCGCGATGATTAGGGAGTCGTCCAATCCGGCCTTCACCATTTTGATGACGTCCTGATTCTGGAGCGTGGCTCCGCCTGAGGCGGCTGTTTCGGATTGTTCCCGCAGGACCCACGTCTGGCTGTTGCCGTCCGTAAGAGTGTTGCCATGAATCGTGGCAGTGCTCTTGGTGCCGTCGCTGATGTTCAACTCCAGCGTGCTGCCGCTAACGGTGAAAGTGCCCGAATAGGTCTCGCCGCCTGCTTGTAGCGAAAATGAGTTGTCGGCGTTTAAGTGAAGTTGGTCGGTTGCCACCTGAGCGCTAACATAGGTTGCGGGAAGCTTCGGCGGCACGTGCGGTGGCGGCGGAGGCGTCGCATCCGCATGTCGAACCCACACTAATCGGCTGCCAATGTAAATGCTGTCCCCGCGAATACTGAACGTGCTAGAGCGTCCAGTCGCAGTGTACGTTAAGGCCAGCACATCACCATTCACTGTGTAGTGACCGGGTCTCTCCTGACCGTCGGAGCCATGCTGCGAGAATGACCAATCGGGATTCAGTTGGATTTGCGCGCCCGTGCCTTGCACATCCCACAGACCGGCAAGTGAGGTCTGCTGGGCACCCTGTGACGTGTTAGCCTGCGACTGTTCCGATCCCTGATCTGAGCTGCTAGTATCGGGAACGAAGATCTGGCCAATCGCGTCCTGGATGTCCTTTAGCTTCATTGAGTCCAGATAGCCTTTCGGAAACTGGAATGAAACAGCGGCCCTGAACGGAGCGTCATTAGCACCGCCGCAGCAGGTCTGTATCTTGAAGACAACCTCGGTCGGTTTCACCTGAATGGCCGTAAGATAGGCTTTCTCACCGACCTGGAGTGGACGTTGGGTGTCCTTGCTGACGCTATAGTTAATCGCGCACATCGCCGAGTGGCTGATGCGGCCACCTTCCTTGTGTGAATTGCACGGGTACTCTCCAGGCGCTGGAAGCGCCGTTATTCCGTCCTGCTGAACCACAACGACAGTTCCGGCCCGGACCACTACTCCGTTGCCGCCTACGCTCGCCACGCGATACTGTGACCGAAGTTGCGGCTCGATGCCCGCCCCCTGCGTTTGACCTACAAGGAGTGTCAGCGCTCCACTGAAAAGAAGACCGCCGATGAATGCGACTAACAGTCGGGTTTTAGACATATTGAGAATCTCCTGAACGTGTTCTACTCACGTTCGGGCCGGAATCCGGCTAGTTCGTGCTCCCGTCTTGCCTCACCTGATCCTCAAGCTTGGCGGCGTCGGTTTCTTGCGCGGCGAGTTGGGCTTCCGCACCCGGGACGGGATCCGCAGTTCCTTCCGCTACGGGACGGGCGCCGGCGGCCGGCTCGTTACGCACACCTTTCACTTGGTTATCGGCCAGCATCTTAAGGCCACCGTCAAGTTGCTCCCGAAACTGGTTGTGCATCTCTTGCAGATCCGCAAGCTGGACCGCAGCCACGGAATCGGCGGCGCAATCTCCCGGTTTGTTGCTGACGACCACTATTGCAACAGCGCCATTGTCCGCCACGCCTTTGCCTGTTCGCTGGATGATATCTCCCGGAGTCAGTGAGCATGACTTATTTGCTTCAGTCGTTATGTCGAGGTTTGACGCGACGACGAAGAAACGCTGGGTCAATGCTGGCGGCACTTGGTCGCTTCCCGAGGTCTGCTGCTGACTCGTAGATGAGGTTGGCTCCAGGGCAGCCGCCTTCTCGGCCGCAATCTGCGACTTAACTTCGTCAGCAACCAGCGCTTTCATCTCTGGCGAGAGTTGCGCCGATGGTTGATCGTTGGCTGATGGTTGCGCGGCTTGACCCTCGTTGCCTGCCTGCTGGCTTTCGTAGGCGAGCCTCAAGTTCTGGGCGATCAGGTAGTCAGTAAGCCACAAGTCGGGTGAAGCGTATACCGCAGATGGAGTGAAATAGCCCGCGTAGAAGCCGAACCATGGAGCCACGAACCCGCCGCCCCATCCATAAGCGACGGGCGCGCCCCAGGGATTGAGCGCCCATGCGTAGAACTGCGGGCCATAGTAGACACCAGGCATGTAGCGGTAGTACGCGACGCCATGATAATGGAGTTCTCGATACACGTGCGCGTAGGACCGCCCGCCGACGACGTACGTGCGCGAAATGTAGCCCGGCCGGCCGGCAACGGAACGTTCCACGAATCCTCGCTTCGGTCCGTAACTGACCACGCGGGCGCCAGGACGGCCGGTGACGACCATCCTCTGGCCACGGGGACCGCGATTGACCGCGATGTTCCCTCCCCCAAGACCCGGACGGCGGCCTTGAATTTGCGTCACATGGTTTTGCGCATCTGTCCTGACCGTGCGGCCTGACGCCGCATCGTGGAACTCTTTGCCACCGTTCGGCAGCGTCTTTACTTGATCAGTTGTTTTCCCTTGATACTGGCTGACCGGCTTTGGCGACCGAGGCTGTAGGGGCTTTGGCGGCGGAGGCGGGGCCACAGGGGGCTTGGGTGGTTGAACCGGATTGGTAACTTTTGGCTGCGTAGGCCGGTTCACGTTTGGCTGTTGTACCGGCCTTCCCGCATTCGGACTAGTGGCAGCCGGTTTTGCCGCTGTGGGTGCAGCCTTCGCGGGCGCAGCGGCCGGCGTTGTGGCCTTGCTCGACGGAGCCGCCATCAGCGCCCCGCTCAGAACCACGGCGAGGATGACGCCCGCCGAAAACATCTTCTCAACGCTTCGTCTCAATTTCACGACTGCCTCCATCGGAACTGTTTGTCCGCACTTTCACTAACCAGAACGAAGGCGCATGGATAATTCCACACGCCTTGCGCAAAATCTCTTATTCGGGCGGCCTGGATTCGGCGGGCAGCTTCTCATACGTCGATTCCGTCGCCATCCACGTCTCCAGCACTTTTCCGGCATCAAACTCCACCACTTCTCCTGCTCCCAGCAGGCGCAGATTGGCCTCGCCGCCCGCGCTTCTCAACCGGTAATGTGCTTCCGCCGATAGGAATTCTCGTATTTGAACCGACCGCTTGCCATTTCTCACCGGCACAGTCCCGAAAACTTCGGTGTTCCGGACAAGTAACACCGCACTAGACTGCGTGACCGGCAGCAGCACCACACCCCGGAACTCAGACACGCCATCCGTCAGCGGCTGGATGGACTTCAACGAAATCCACACGCGGGTGCCAGCATCAAGCCGGATTAGCGGCGGAGCGAGAACTACCGGTGTATGCTCTGCCCTTACCGCGAGCGCCGCAGCGCTCCGAGTGGCCACTGCCGACCTCATACCGGCCGGCATTGGCCGCGCGGAAAGCCGCGGGCCTGGCCTTGGACCAAGCGAAGGAGGCGGGCCGGAAGCCTCAGCGCTTTCTACGGTGCGTTCGGCTTGCGCATGCGGGGCGACCGGTGCCGATGTTTCTGTTGGGTTTTGCCGCGGCTCTGGTGGAGAAGAAATCGACGCCTCCTCAGACTTGCTCGAGGCGGGTGGCGTGAGGATCGCAGTGCCGGTTGCGTTAGCGCTGCGGGGTGACGCGGTCGTGGCGGCGGACGACGGGCGGATCCGCCGCTGGGCACTGGCCACAGCGGCGGCTGCTACCGCCGGATTCGACCCACTTTGGTGAGCATATTGGGAAGGCTGCGACTCTTGTGCCGGCCTGCTCTCGGGGCTTCGGGCTTCCGCGACAGCCCCTCCCGGTATCGGATTGGGGGACGAACTCCCGTAAGGGGTGACAACGGCTAGCTGCCGGGGCCGAGGCGCGGAAAGCCGTCCAACCAGGAAAGAACAAATCACCACGCCGAAGGTGGCAGCCGGGACCAGTATCCAGCGTACCTGCCAACCAACATGCAGGCTTGCCATTCTCTTCCACCACGGGCGGGAAAGCGACTCCCTAGTGCAGCGGCCAACCTGATAAACGGCCCCTTCCGAATCGAGAAAGCTCTTTAGCCAATTGTCAAGCCGCCCTTCCGTCCGTTTCCACTCGGTTTGTTCCGCATTCAGCATGGGGGCGTCGAACGCCTGGAGGCGTTGTTGAAAATCCCTACACGTCGGACATCCTGCTGTGTGCGCAGCGATGGCGCCTTTCAAGTTCTCGCTGGCTTCGCCATCTGCGACCGCGCGGAGTGCTTCGACTTCCGGGCACCGATCGGCGGCAGGCCTACGCCCCAGCGGCGGCATAAGTTCCTCCAGAAAGTTCTTTTCGTCCCAGCCCTTCATTTCAATTGGGCGTCCCCTCGTCCTTCATTGACCGAGGCTGCATCTCACTATTACAACGGATGGCGCAAGAGAATTCCACATCGCATTGCGAAAAATGATCGGCATCGATCCAGGGAGCGTCCATGGAGTTGGCTTCTACCTTTCACAAACTGGGCAGCACGCCCTCCATCTTCCGCCACAGCATTCGGCGACCGTTCTGCAGGTAAGACTTCACCGCATTCACGGTAAACCCTGTACGGGCGGCAGTTTCCTCATAAGAGAAGCCTTCGACCTTCAATTCCAAACACTGGCGCTGCTCGCTGGGAAGGGCTCTGATTTCCTGCCAAAGCCTCTCCACCATCTGGCGCCTTTCGACTGACGAATTGAGCGACGTCGATGCCGCTTTGTCTTCCAACTCCAACCCGTCGATCACGGTCTCAGGGCGGCGTCTTCGCCACTCGTCGATGCACACGTTCTTCGCAATGCGCATCAGCCAGCGGGAGAATTCGCCTTCCCGGAAGCTGCGGATATTCTTGTATGCGCGGAGGAATGTTTCCTGCGTCGCGTCTTCCGCCGCCTGCCAGTCCGAGAAGAAGCCTTGGCAAGCGCAAAACACCCTCTTCCGGTGCCGCGCGAAAAGCTCCGCAAAGCAATCGTTATCCCCAGCCTCCCAAACGTTCCGGGCAAGCACCTCATCTGGCAGCATTGGTCTCTCGCCTGCCATGGCTATGGGATCTCGCCCTTGGGCAATACGACCCTCTAGGGATCGACCAACCCAAATAGCGAAAAAAAGTTCTGAAAGGCTGAGACTGCGTCAACTTTGCTCCGCCCCGGACAACGAGATTTCCCGCAGATGGATTGTACACCCGAACTGGGCCTGCTCAAAGCGCAAAGATGCGCATAAGCGCGGGTAGGCGTTTTGGCAATCTTGACTCTCGATACTCCATGGCGGGTCCACGTCGTCCCGAGCTATTCAAAGACCTGAGGGATCGCTGGGTATCTGGGCATCGGCCTGGACGCCGTGGGCAACCCTATTTGGACACACACCGGTTTCCTGGAACTCTCCGCGAGTCGAGCAACGAGGGCAGGCGCCGCGTGCAGATCGTTGGTAAGGAGAATGGTAAGCGACCGGGTTTCCGCCGCCAGCAACGAGCCGAGCAGCAGCAAAAGCGCCAGCAGGCGCCGGGTCCAGTTGGGCATCAACGTGTATTGTACGAGCGCCAAAGCCGATCACGACTGTGTCCCGATTGAACCGCCGCAAGGCTTGTCCGACTATGCCCAATACTATGCCCACTCCACGCATAGACAGATCGTGACTCGTATCGACGCAGAACCGTGCGATCGGCTTCAACTTCTTGAACAGGATCAACCTGTGGCAATCCGTCTCAATCACTATGCCCATGGCTAAGTTATTGATTTTCTCACGAGGTCCTGCAAAAGGGACGGCCCGCGTGCGACTGCGTTAAGATCGGCACCTTTGTGTGAGCCGGTCGGGCAGTTCCCCGCAGCAGGCCGACGCTCGACCGCCACTCTAGCGGATCCGGCTGTGGTCACGGCCTGGCCTGAGGCGGTTGCGTGCAAGGTCCCTCGCGCCGTTCAAGCGCTGCATCACTGTCGTGTCGCCGCCGTGATCCGGGTGAAATTTCCGCGATGCCGCTCTGAAGCCATATTCGAGTAGTTTCAGAGCGACGGTCTCGTCAGAATCGCTCGCTGATAGTTCCAAGGACACAGGGCGCTTCTGTTCAGGCGTTCTCCGTTCGAGTTCATATTTCGCAAACCAGTACTGGCTGAGATCTGGGCTGTTGCACGGAGCCTGTGGATGTAGAGTTTGAAGTAGGCTGGGCCACTGGAGTGGCGGAAACGCTGGCACTGTCTGACGCCTGGCGTCCACTCGGATGAATAGCCGCAGTTCCTCATCGGAAAGGCTGCTTAGGAGCTTGCCTTGAAATCTCCCAGCCACGATGACAGGTTCCGGTGGAGAAAACGGTCGCCGAATGTGTCGGCGGGTCCGGATTGTTCGCTGATTCTTTTTCACCCGCTCAGCCCTCCCTCGTCAGCATGA
>Ga0181538_10002484_pt1 | contig 19110 bp, 17 predicted proteins | sample PEATcosm2014_Bin_40_FD_119773 | JGI IMG/M metagenome (GOLD analysis project Ga0181538, IMG submission 119773) | Peatland microbial communities from MTU Mesocosm Facility, Houghton, MI, USA - PEATcosm2014_Bin23_30_metaG | ecosystem: Environmental > Terrestrial > Soil > Wetlands > Peat | place...
ATGCTACCAGCCTGCCGTTCAGGAGGTGTTGAGGCAGGGTCGGTGGCGGCGTTTCACGCGCAGGGGAGATAATCCCGTTGGCTACGTCAGGACCGCTGTGCTTCGAGAGGCTCTGAGAATGGGCCTCGCACTGGACCAGTATAACAAGGGCGAACCGCGTGTTCTCACCAAGGACGTGCTCCAACCCCGAAAAGCACAAGCAGCCTGCGAGGACCTGCTATTTGACCGTCCCGACACGCGCCAAGGCCGAGTGCCGCTTGTCATCCCCAAAAATCCGAAGCCAGAGAATAAGGACGATAAGTACGTAGATCACGACGAACACGTCTCCCGGCTCGAATTAGCCTTTGAGGGCACGCCCACACCAACTGGCAGAGGCACCTGGCACCAAGGCGGCGGAGGGGGTTTTGATTACTACGGCAGCATTCCGGCGTGGCTGCAATCCAGCGAGTATGCGGATGCGGTCAACTGGTGGAAGGTGGCAGAATACTCCACACTGAAGCCTCGCATGGTTCCCGCCCTGGCCAAGACACTGAAGCTGCGTTTTGAAGACCGAATCGGCTATCCGCAGGCGGCGGCAGCCGCGCGTGGTAAACAGGAACAACATGAGATTCAAGCTGCGTGGCGCTGGATAGATCGAAACCAGAAGAGCCGAATCGCTCCGCTATTCCGGTTGGATGGACCACTCATGGAAGCCGATAACAGCAAGCCAAAACCCGTTCGGCATCGTCAGTTTATCCAGTCGGCACAAGCACTTAAGGACGTTCTAGCTCGTCACCGAGCCTCATCGCAGGAGCTGAATCTTGTCTACGTTGGACCAACGCTATCCAACCCCTGCTCCAATCCTGCACGGGAACCATGGGAACGGGAACCGTGGGTGGACGACCCATGGGAACGGCTTCGCGCACGATGCCCGTACAAATTTGTGGACACTGTTGGTCTCCGTCACGACGTGTTGATGCTGTGGGACGGATCGAGCCTAATCCTACGGCACCGTTCATCGCCAAACGCTTACCAGATTGACGCGGATTCACTCGACGTGGCTCTTGCACAGGCCCGGAGCGAGGCCCCTGAATGTTTTGCAGACGACAAGCCTCATCGTCGGAGAGTTGATCTTCTCCCCGCAGGAACGCTCACGAACCTAGCCAGGAACGTCCAATAAGTGCCGTGATTCCAACAGGATAAGCCCGAAATGTCGTAAATTCGCTCCCTCTGCCGTATATACATAGTGGGGAAAGCGCACGACTTCAGAGTTGTAAGATGAGTACTGCCTCTGTCACACTGATGCTGGTCTACGAGCCGCCCGGCTCCAGGCGAGGTCCGGTTCCGCTGGTCCGGCTTGAAGATCCTGAGTTAGCGCTTTTAGTGGCGGACTCGGCGATTGCCGCGGCGGACGCCCGCGCCTCGGAGCTCTCGGGAGCCGACGAGTTCCTAGGCGAGTTCGAACGTCTGGAGGCACGAAGGTTGCGCCGCACATTGAGGTTATTGATTCCACGCTTGGCAGTTGGCGACCTGTAGACAATCACTCCCTTCGCATTAGTGAATCAATCTTGTCCACGTCTCAAGCAAGATCTGTAAGTAAAGGTACGCGCACGGATGCCGAAAGCCCGCGCGGCCATCGAAGCCTCCGGTTTCAGAAAAAGGACTAACAGCGATGTCATCAGCTAGCGTAGCAGAAATGACCGGTGACGTAGAGAATAATGACCCTTCTAGGGGCGAGAGGGCAAGCGGAGCGGCCGGCACGCGTCGATCGTCGCCCGGGCTGCCAGATCTTCTGCCCTACCCATACACCGACACCGGCAACGCCGAGCGTCTAGTCAGAATGTTCGCCGGCCACATTCGATACTGCCCAGAGTGGCGAAAGTGGCTGATTTGGGATGGGACGCGGTGGAAGGTCGACCACGCAGGCGAAATCCGGCGTAGGGCCAAGCGGGTCGTGCGGACCTTTTACCTACAAGCGGCCAGAGCCTCCTGGCACGAAACGAAGTCAATCCCCAGCGCTCTGAACTCGGCCAGTGCAAGCACGAGCTGCTCGATCAAACGGGCGAAGCGATCGAACCGCCACACCAGCACCAAGTCGAATTGGCCTCGTCTGGCGTCGTTCATGAGGCTGTTCAGGCCGGGGCGATTCTCTTTCGCCCCGCTGAGCCGGCGTGACTTTTTTTGTTTTGGGCCGCGCGTGTACAGTTTTGTAACAGGGACGCGCGGCGTCGATGGCGGCCACTTGAGGGCGCGCAACGCGCGATGTGGACGTCGCCGGCGCCGCGGGCAGGCGCGCCAAACGACCGTTGGCGCAAGGCAAATCCAAAACCCGTAAGTCCTTTAGATTCCCACTTGGGCCGCCAGGTCTGAATAGACGTTTGCCGCAAGGCCCCAAACAGCCCTATTTGACCGGCGCGTTGCACCGTCGACGATCCGCGATGCGCTTCGTCCGCGCCAGCGACATCGGCCAGAAAACTGCGCCGTGGCGCGTGAGAACACCTTCGGACGGCGCCCGCCGACGCGTCCTTCCTTCGCCCGCGCCAGGCCGGCCTTCGTGCGCTCCGAGATTTTCAGCCTCTCCATCTTCGCCATCCACGCCGCGAGGGCGATCGCCAGCTCGGCGAAGACTTCACCCATGGGATCCGTGGTGCGAAACTGGGCCTCGGTGAAGCTCTCGTACTTTACCCCGTACCCCTTCAGGATACGCAGGTGTTTGAAGGTGTCCTCGATGCCTTCACGTGATAGATCTCGGCCAGGGTCGCGCCGTTCTTGCGCTGGAGCATGGTGACCACCTGGGCCGTCTTGCTGCCCTCGCGCGGTGCCGTAGCTTCGCGAGTTTTCGCGGCAGAGATTTTCCTGGCTGCCTTACCCTTGGCTGTCCGTGCGCCACTTTTGGCCTTACGTTCCGCTTGCGGCTTCTCGGATTGATCCGCTAGCGGCTTTTTCGGGCTCGCCCAAGCCCTGGATGCGCTTCCAGATTCGAGTGACCGCCGTCTTGCGGTTCCTGAAGCGCTTCACCGCGGTAACGCCCGGCAGGCTGTTCCAAATTGCCACCGGGCGCTCGGCCGGCCAATTGGCGGCCAACTCCGCCAGTTCCTTCTCGCTGGCGAAGGAATCGAAGGGACGAGCGGGTCGCAGATGGCGTCAGGTGGCGTCAGATAAGGGTCACGGCACAAAATTCGCACGGAAGATGGAGGCGGCCATTGCGGCTCTGCTCTCCCATCGCACTCTCGAAGAGGCGGCGCGCGCCGTCGGTGTATCGCCCAACGCTCTCCTGAGGTGGCAGCAGGATCCGGAGTTCGACGCGGCATTTCGCAAGGCCCGCCGCGCCGCATACGGGCAAACCACAGCGCGCTTGCACCAGGCGTCAAGCGCGGCGGTTTCCGCCGTGCTGAAAATCATGGTGGATGGGAGCGCGCCGGCGTCCACGCGGCTGCGCGCCGCGGATATCGTGTTGGCGCACACGGCTAAGGCTATCGAGATCGAAGATATCGAGGCGCGCGTGGCTGAACTGGAGCGCTCGCTGGGAGAATCGCCAGCACAGCGAGGCCAATGAGGTGCACCGACTGTCTCGTCGACTAAAGATGATCGAGCGGCGTCTGCCCGGCCCGTCGCAGCCAATCAAAACGATCGTGCCAGAGTGGCTGGTCGAGGAGTTGCGGGCGCAGGGGATCCCGGTCTCGGCCGATGGCATGCCCGACTTGAGTCGCGTTAACGTGGACCGAGAGGGCAACGTCTCGCGCGAATGTTGACGGCGATATGTGGCTATAATGCTTGCCAAAGTCGGACCGTGACGCCCCACCGCGATGGCCTCAACATTCTCCGAGTGACCGACGATCCGCTCGGAGCCTGCTAGACTCCACTTCCGCGCTAGGGCGTTTCCCGTCAAGTTGACGTCAGAGGACTTCACGAGAGCAGCGGTGCGTTTCTGCCGCAAGACTGCGACTGATCCCCCTGGTTGAGGATTGGCGGCTGCCGCCTCAAGGCCGCGCGAGTCGCGAGGCCATACACCGCATGGAGACACGTGTGTCTTTTGATATACTTCGTGCTAAACTCCGCTGAGGACGGTGATTCATGGGCCTCAGGTTCGACCTAAGAGTAGCGAATTGGTTGGCACATGTTCTCGATGAACGCGCACCTATTCCGAAATTGGGGCACGAGTCGGAAGAACGCGAGGCCCTTAATTTCTTTTTGCGCGGGTTAGAACAAGAAGATCGTTTCTACTCGTCTCCATGGAGCCGCCGCCATTTCTCGGATCTCGTGCACAGGGCACGGAATGCACTGCAAGCCGACGGGCTTCCAGTTCAGAGGGTGTTAGCAGACTTGCGCGAGTTTTTGAGTGATCGCCCATGGACTGCGCTTCTAATTCCCGCAGGGACCAATACGGAAGTCGACCGCGCACTCTGTTCGCGCGAGTTGTTGAGAGAGTTGGTTGGAGTTCGACCGGATGACCCTGGGCTGATATTGCAGATGGACGCCCCACCAGAGAGGATCTTCGCACTCACTGACGTGTTTCCAGCGTTTAGAGCGGCGCTTGCGGCATCCACGGAATGGCCCGGCATCCTTTTGTGGACGCGTGGGGGAGACTCTGTTTTTTTGGCCGTGTCCGGCGATTCGAGATCAGAGTTTCATCGTCAAACGCATTGGGTTTTCTCTCACCTTAGCACTAGCGTTGGGGTCGACTTGGGCCTTCTGAAGGAACAGTACTGCCGCGAGTTCCGACGAAATCTGAACCGGGCCGACTCTTGCGTGACCGTGTTACACCTCAGCGACATCCATTTGGGATGTCGGGAGGCTGGATTGCGCCTGCCGCGTGTGCAGGACCTGTTGTCCAACTTGATTTCGGACTTGGGCGAGTTCGGTGAATCGGTAATCCCGCTTGTTAGCGGAGATCTGATGGATTCACCCGACGAGGACAATCTTGATCGCGTTCGATCCTTCCTATCTGTTCTCGGAACCTTGGGAACCGAAAAGCCGGTGGTTCTCCTCGGCAATCACGACGTTAGGAAAGGCGGCATCCTGTCGGAGGATCTGCGGATGGCCATGCAGATCGAAACACGATCCAACCTTGTTCGGTGGTTCGAACAGTATCGGCTAGGCGTTGCTTGCTTCGACTCGGTTCGAGACGGCCGCCTTGCTCGCGGCTCAATCGGCGAACGGCAGTTTCTGGACATGGGTTCGGCTTTGGATGCGAAGTGCAGAGGGGACCACGACTATCTTGTCATTGCAGCCCTTCATCATCACCCGATCTCCGTCAAGGTCCCCGACTGGTATGCCCGCCCGTTCTATGAGCGCATTCTCGGCAGCGCGTTTGAGAAGACAGATGAACTCGAAGACGCCAACGCGTTTGTCGAGTTTGCAGAAGCACGCCAAGTGGCTGCTATTCTACACGGACACAAACACATACCTAGGCTCGACGCAACACCTGGCGGCATTCCCGTCATAGGCTGCGGAAGCAGCGTCGGGAAAGTAAATACCGTGGACCGGCGTCCTTTCATGTCCATCAACTTATTGACCATTAACCGTTCTACAGGTAAGCTGTCCGCGCGATTGTTGGCGGAGCGTATTGCCGGCGGCGGTCTGAGCGAATATCGGTCGCACGAGATCATTTTCAGCCCACAACCGGCGCGACACTATCAAGTGCCTGTCTAGCATGGCCATCTCGTTGATCTGATGGCAATCTTGAAGCTGAACACTTCGTTCGGTCGGGGCACCCCGCTCGCGTCAGTTGCAGCACCTCGGCGATTCACTTGACTGTATCGTCACTGTGCGCGCTCCTCCGGCCGGATGACGGGCTATTCGGAATCAGCGCGGCGGGCCGGTTTGCCTGCGGAGTTGGCTACCGATATTGGTACATATTGTTCCGGAGCCAGCCAGAGCCTCGCTCCGGCCAATCCACGAGTAGCGCGTTTTATGCCCTTGTGAGGCCGATAACTTGACGCTTGGGGCGACCGGCAGTAGGTGATCACCGATCAGGCGGCAGTCGGAGGCATTTCCGCGAGACGGCAAACCAGCCAACTGCGAGTTCCGACAGAATCGAGAAGTAGGAATTCCAGAGGAGCGCATAACCTAGATAGAGATTCGCCTAGCTGTGATCTCCTACCGTCCTGGGCCAATGATATGCCCATCATCAGCATTGGTGCCCCGCCAGATGTGAGCGGCGTTCTGGGACAGCGCGACGGCAGTGAACAGGCAGTTCAGGGCGTCAACGACATCGTCAAAGAGCTTTCCTGCGAGCAAGTCCACCTTGGCCTCGTCGAGCAAACGGGGATCGGTGAGCAACGTTGCTGCGGCGTTGAGTATCCACCGGTGCACGCTTGCTGCTGGGAGACCAATCGCGGGGCTGAACCCTGCTAGGTTATGGTGGACTGCCGCCGCCAAGACGTACCAGGGCTGAGAACGAGTTTTGAGATTCTTGCTCTTATACTGACAGGCCTGATCCGGCGTGATATCGCCATAGTGCTGGAGGCACCCGAGGGCCCAAATTGCTTCCGAGGGAAAACATTCGATGAGTAGGCGGTCTGGCATGCCCGGCGCGTCCGGGTCGTACAGACGGAATCCACATTTGGAAGTGAGTCCCCCAACGAGGGCAGTGACTCGCGGGCAAAGGGGCGCGCCGGGTTGGATGTGGCAGACCTGCCGCCATGCAGCTGGCCCGGCCGCCATCGCCGCCGCGAGGGCGTTTTCGGGCTGGCGCCGTGCCAGCGCGCCGCCGGTTGCAAGTTTGGAACGGGGCGGGAGGGATCTTGCCGCTGCGATCAACGGTGCATCGACCGCCAACACAACCTTGGACGCTGGGCGCTGCTCAATGACCTTCTCGATGGCGCCGAGAATCGCTGTTGCGTCCGGGTCACAGTTGGGGGCGAATTGATTGGGATGTGGGTTCGCGGACAGTGTCACGCGTTGGAATTGCGGGTTACCTCGCTCATCTCCTGGCACAACGGAGGTTAGCGCGTCATACTGAGAATCAGGATCACCACTGCTTCCGCCCCACCAAGCCAGATCTAGGCCCAAGCACAGCACGAGATCACCCTGGTACGACTTCGTCGGTGTAAAAACCACTTCGCCAGTAACATCAACGGGCCGCTCCAGCACTGCGGTGCGTGTGCTCGGGAACTTGCTCACCGACGTGAGCATGGCGGCTCCAGGTGCGGATGGCTGCCCCACGGGGGCTAGATCCAATGGGAACCAGTCGCCGATTCGTTGCGCTGTGGCCTGCCAGGAAGATTTAGCGCTGTGGTTGGCGGGTCGAATCGCGAGTGCGCCTTTGCGAAACCTCTCCCACCTTCCTCGCACGCCATCGAACAGGAGCGCGATCTGTTCGCCGCCCGCCAGCGCGTTGAGAGTGGCAAGCAGTGGGTCGCCCGCTTGCTCTCGATAGTTCTTGGCGGTGAACCAGATACTGTGATCGGCGGTTCTCCGGATTTCGGCCATGGTGACAGCACTGTTTGGGGCTCTCCTACGGTACCACCTTGCATCTTTACGAATCCACTTGGCCGCTTTGTCGCCGACCCGCGGATTGAGAACGACCGGCACTGTCCTGTCGTCAAAAGGAACCGTAGGGCGTTTCCCGGCAGTTTGACGCGGGAGTCCTACGCCCGGCTTCCGCGTCACCGGCTCGGAGCTACGGCTTAGCGCCGGGGATCGGAGGGTCGGACAGGGCGTCGTTCGGCAACAAGGTGCCGGCCAAGCTGTCGGTTGAGCTCAGACCCGCGTAGCGCTCTCCTAAGGCTCTGTAAAATAAGCCCGAATGACTTCGGGAAGGGAGTCGGCATCCTCAGGTGTGTATTGCGGAGATCGAGCTAAGAAGACGTGTGTAAATCCCCTGTCTGAGAAGGCATCCCCTTTGATGGCCCGGAAATCGACTGCCGGTTCAATAGCGATCGGCTCACTGTTATACCAGTTTGCCCCATCTCGGAACCGACGCAGTTCGATTTTCCCCGTGCTAAGGCGGTGGTCTCGGAAACACCATACAGGAAGGAAAGGCGCCGGCGATTCCGCCTCCTGGATTCCTTTTTGTCTACCTAGGAAACGTAGCAGTTTGTCCGTGGTCATCGGTTCGGATATATCTTCAGGAATAGGTAAAGGTGGGACAGGGTTGACTGGGTGAACATAAGTGAGATGGTGCAGCCACCGGTTGGCAACGGCGCCGATTAAGTAATTTCCAGAGTTGAGATGTTTCGGCCCAAATCTTGGATCTCGGCGGGCATCCAGCGGCAAGGCTAGAAGCTCGGTAGAAACAAACTGGTAGGTGTTGTTCAATCCCGATCCCAAGTCTGAGTGTGCGTCGATGTGAACAACGGCAAACGGCTCAGAAAGAAGTCCCCGGCGCAACCACTCGCGCCATGTAGTGAAGGCATCCACATGCTCTTGGGCTTCATGTCCCGGCAACGGATGTTCTATTGAAAGACCACACCTTACCTCAAGAAACTCGCGAACCTCGGCCTCGGCAGCGACATGACTGAACGAATCGCTGTCAGGACGCGGACGCGTTGAGAGATCATCCTCCCCGGTGTCATCGATGCTAGGCCAGACGAAGAAGTCAAGGTCAAGATCTAGGATCTTGTGCATTCACAATAATTGTATAGTGGCCGAAACAGAAGTTGGCAGACCGAGGGCCAAGAGCACAGTTCCGGCCGCGGCTGGTAAGCAGGGTCGGGGCCGTCGGCAACCCGGAGCGGTCCACATGAGCGAGAAGCCGCCGTTGCTGAGAAGTGGTCAGTTCCGCGTGAGGAAGGGCCATCGCGATCGTAAAACGGGGGTCAGTGGAAAGCTGGAGCCGTCCAATAAGGAAGCCCTTTGCGGGACACGCCGGGGAGTCTGCCTTGCCTACCGCGAGCCGATATGAGGTGATATCGCTCGCGCGTTTAGGGTGCCGTTCATGGCTGGACCACACCCTGTCGACGGTTTGGCGCCAGCCAAGTGGCCGCGACCTCAGGTGCTGCTGCTTGGACCGGTCGGTCCACGATGGATTGGCGAAACTTCTTGGCGACCTCCACGTTCTGACGCACCGCACATTTACTCTGGTTGTCGGTGCCCACCGGGGAGACAGGCCAAAAGGAAGGCGCGCCGGCTCAGAAGGAATAGCGGGCCGAAAGCTGAATCTGCCGCGAGGAAGTGGTGGTAGCCGTAATCTGCCCCACGCCACCCACTCGCCCGCCCGTGCTGTCGAACAGCGAGGTCCCGGAAGGGATTTGGAAGTTCGGATGATTGGCGACGTTGAACGCCTCCGCCCGCAGCCGGACGGACTGGCTCTCGCGCTTCCAAAATGTACGGTCCAGCGCAAGATTGAGAATCACCAGTCCCGGCCCGCTGAGCACGTTACGACCGAGGTTGCCCAAGGTTCCGGCGGCCGGCAGCGAATAGGCCAGCGGATTAAAATACTGCTGCACGCTGCCCGTAATCAAGGGCTGCCCGAGGATGAGATTGGGCCTTTCCCCCTGAGCGTTCGACGAGCTGCCCAGGTTGACATTGTCAAAACCGGTGAGTGGGTTGAACGGATTGCCGGATTGCGCTTGCAACGTTCCATCCAGTTGCCAGCCGCCGAACACCAGGTCCGCCGTGCGCGATCCTGTGCGGGGCAGATCGTAAATGAAGTTGCTGGCGAAGGCGAACGGGCAATTGAAGTCCGATGGGCCTCGGTTCTGTCGGAGGTCATACCCGCTGGGCACCGCCTCGTTAGCGTAGAAGTCGTCGAGGACGGCTATCGACTCGTCGTCGATGGACTTACTCCAGGTGAACTTGCTCTGCACGCGAAGGCCCTTGAGAACCGTCATCTGCAGTCCCGCGTTCAAGCTGTGATAGACAGAGTCGAAGGAAGGCGTCCGGATTGTGATCGCCGAGAACGCCGGGTTCACCAGCGGGCCGTTAGCCGGAAAGTAAAGCTGCCCGTTGGGGAGGAGCTGCGGCTGAGGCGTGTCGATGTTATTGACCAGTCCCATCAGGTGAAGGCCGCGTGAGCCGGCGTAGCCGATCTGGCCGACTAAGTTGCGCGCGAATTCATGCTCCACCACCAACTGATCTTGAATAACATAGGGCTGATTCGGGCGGTACGCGAGGATACTTAGGGCTGGCTGTCCGGAGGTCGCGCCGATCGCGTTCAGGGCATCGGGGAACACCGGCTTGCTGATCACATAGCGCGTATAGAACGGCGGTGTGTACAATCCGGCCACGATCAACTCTGGCGTTCCCAGCAAATCGTAAAAAATGCCGGCGCCGAGACGCACCACGGTGCGGCCGTTGCCCGCGGGATCCCAGGCGAGCGAGGCGCGCGGCGCAAAATTAAGTTTCGAAGGATTGATATAGAGCGGGCCGCCCACCGTGACGCTCGTGTCCGTGAGGGGATTGGGTAGCGAGGCGACTTTGCCGTCGCGCTCCACCGGCGTGGTCGCCATCTCGTAACGCAGTCCCACGCCGAAAGCCAGGCGCCGGCTGACGCGCACGTCATCCTGCGCGTACCCGGAGAACTGCAGCATGCGCCAATGCCGCAGCGTGCCTGAGTCCGGAGCCAGAATACTGAGCTTCGACGGCTGGGCGGCGAGAAAGCTCTCGAGTGAAGTGAACTGATAATAACCGGCGCGGTCAAGATCGCCATCCTCATCGAGCAGAATGCGGTCGAAGCTGGCGCCGGCGGTAAGTTTGTGCGCGCCCGCGATCCTGGTGAGCGAGTAACTGATCTGGCCGTCGCTTACGGTGAAAAAATTGGGCGTGGTACGGGCGGGGGTTCCTCCAAAACTGCCCAGGCCGGTGATCAGCATCGCACCCACGTTCTGGCCGGGAACGAAGGCGTCCGCGGCAACATCCGCCGCGGAGGAAGCCAGGCTCCCGTTGCGAATCTGGCTGAAGGCCGCATGGATTTCCTCCACCGTACTCGCCGATGGCAGATACTGGCCGGCGGCCTGCACGATGTTGTCGTGCGAGTCATTCCGGTAAGACCAGATGCGGTATATATCGCCCGTGGTGGAATCGGTATCGTCGAAAGCGTAGTGTGCATTAAAGCGCCAGCGCTCCGATTTGACGTAGTCGAGTTTTCCGGTGGCAAAGTCTTCGCGGGTGCCGGTGGGAACCGGCGCGCTGTAGTCGCCGGTTCCGTTTCCCAGATCGGGGCCGTTGGGCAGCGGATAAAAGGCCAGATACGGCAGGATCTTGGCGGACACGGTAACTTGCTGCGGGGCGCCGTTCACGGGCAACAGGCCGCTGCGGGCCTGGGCATCCGGCGTCACGATGGTATCTGTGGCGTTGGAGGCGAGCCGGATTCCTTCGTAGCTAATCAGGAAGAACAGCTTGTCCTTGAGAATTGGCCCGCCGATCAGGCCGCCGAACTGGTTCTGGTGAAACGCCGGAATCGGCCCACTGGCGGGATCGAAAAAGTTCTTAGCGTCGAAATCGTTGTTGCGAAGATACTCATAAAGCGCGCCGTGCAGCTCGTTGGTTCCCGATTTCGAAACCGCGATGAGAATGCCCCCATCGGTCCGGCCGTATTCGGCGCTGAACGGAGCGGTGACGAGGTTCAACTCGGCGATGGCTTCCAGACCGAGAAGATGGCCCGCGGCGCTGGCGGGGGCGGAGCCGCTGGAATCGTTGATGTAAATGCCATCGAGGCGGAAGGTGTTCTCGCTGGGGCGGGAACCATTCACGGACACGTGGACGCCGAGGCCCGTGTTGATGGTCGCGTTGGCGCTGGCCGGAGTCTCGACGCCAACCTGCTGCGAAGCGAGATCGAATACGTCGCGTCCGTTGAGCGGCAGCGCAGCAAGCTGCTGCTGGCTGACGGCGGCGGCCCACGCGCCCGGTTGCGTGTCCACGGGGTGGGCTTCGGCTGTCACCACGACGGTCTCCCGAGAGGCGCCGATCTTTAGCTCCACGTCGGCCCAGAGCGCGCGGCCCGCGGTCAGCTGCAATCCATCGATCCGGGAAACCTGAAACCCGCCGTGCGCGACCTCCAGAGAATAAGTGCCCGGCGGCAGGTCCGCTACCGTGTAGCGGCCCGCCCGGTCGGTGGTCACTTTGCGTTCCGCATTGGTGGAGGTTTCGAAGACGCGGATGCTGGCTTCGGCCACGGTTTGCCGAAAAGGATCGGTGACCGTTCCCGCGATGGAACCCGAGGGCTGGGCACACGCTGGCAGCGCTGCCATCAGCGACCCTAATAGGAGCGCGAAATGGGGCAGACTATGGCGTGGCGCTTTGATCGATCGCATGGTCACGTTGATTTCATCGTGCGGGCAGCCTCAAGAAATCTGGTGTCGACGAAGGCCGCAACATCCGCATTGGCTGGGCACAGGTTGTGCTCGGCCATCCATTGGGCATAGCGCCGCAAATCGTCCATGTGGATGGTTCCATCGCGCTCGAAGGTCGCGCGGCAAGCCTGGCGGAGCAGCTTGGCATCCAGATTATTCTGGTTCGCATAATCGTCCAGGAAACGCGGAGTGCGGCCACCCAGAAAGTCGCCCGCGCCCCGGAAGTACGCGTGCAGAAACCGTGCGCCGGTATCGACGCGGCCTTCCAGCAAACGGCGGCCAAACACGATGTAAGAATACTGGAAGTTTGGCAGCAAAGCTGCCACGCTGGGTCCGGCCAGTAATCCCAACGACCGCAGCTCGGCATTCAAGTCGGTCTCCGGCGATACGAAAGCGTCAATCCCGCCCGCATGCAGGGCGGCCACCTCTTCGTTATAGGGCATCTTCCGCGCCATCACGTCGCTCAGCCGCATCCCTTCGTGCTGCAACAGTGTATCCAGCCAGAACGTCGTCCGGGGCGACGAATCGCTGACGCCTATACGGGCACCCTTAAGCTGGCGCATGCTTCGCGCGCCTTGGGGAAAAACCTTGCGGCTGACGAAGACCGTGCCGGCGGTGCCGCAGGATAACGATATCAGTTCGCGGCCGGCGACCAGCCGCAGGCGCGCGCCGCGGGCCACTGCGTTTACCACGGCAGGCACGAGACCGGCGAATCCCGCATCCAGTTTGCCGCCCGCCAGCAGCGGCAGCGACTGCGGCGTTCCCATGTCCTTCACCAGTTCGACGTCGAAACCCGCATCCGAGAAGTATCCCAATTCGTAAGCCACATAAAACGGGCACATCGAAAGGTGGGTGGACGCCGATACCCGCAAATTCATCCGCGTTGCTCTCGACGCGGGCCTCGCGCAGGAGGCCAAGACGCCCGCCACGGAAAAAACGGGGACGGTCAGAAGAAGTGTTCTACGAAGCACGCACGGCCTCCACCTTCGGGCTCAGCAGGTGCAGCGGCAGCACTTTCCCGGTCCGCGTTGCGAGCGGTTCGGCGGCGACCGCTTCGAGACCGTCCGAATGCGTCCAGACGCGCGACGCCAGGGCGCCTCCGTAACAGCCGCGAATCTCGCGCAACAGAAAATCGCGCACGGCGGCGGGCGGTCCGGCGCCTGCGCGGGGACTGATGCGCAGCTCCACTTGCGCCTGGCGCGCGCCATCGTACTCGACAAGCTGGTAGTCGCCCGGCCCGCCGCCGAAGCGTTGCGGCAGCGCGCTTTCGAGTATGCGAACGATATCGCCGCCCATCAGCGTGATGCCCTGGCCAGTGAGCTTTCCGTAACTGTAAATGCCGCTAATCCGCAGATTCATCCCGGCGCGCGCGTATTCGCAGTCGCAATCCACCGGTTCCAGAATGCCCGCGTCGTCCATTTCGGCGTTGATCAGGAACCGGCCGGCGAACGGCAGCAGATTGGTGAACATCAGCGAGTTCACCTCCGCGTCCGAGAGTGGCGCACGCCGCCGACGCCCGATCACGGCCACCGCGTCGCTGTGCACGTGCACGCTATTGCCGGTGCGCATGCGGCGGCACGCGTTCCCGATCGACCCCACCTCGGAAATGGCGTACTTCGGATAGGCCTCGCAGCCTGCCGCCTCGATGGCCGCCCGTTTCGCGTCGGTCAGAGCCTCTCCGTCAACCAGAAATAGCGTTCCCGCGATGTCCAGCCCAGCGTCTCGCGCGGCGGACGCCACGCGCACGGCGGCGCTGGCGTAACTGAGCATCGCGCACGGAAGCCCTTCCCGCTTTCGCTGCGCGATCCACCGCGCCACCGGCGAAAAATCGTTCTCTGGCAAATAATCCGGCAGCGGCAGTGACGCGCCCATCCATCGCGCGGAGCGGACCATCCAATACGTCACCGCGCGGTAATGTCCCGCATCCAGCCAGTGGCCGCCTTGAGCGAACCATTTGGCCGTCTTCTGGCCGCAACGGATCGACCGCAGATTGTATCCGATGCCCAGCGTCGAGGGCAGAATCGGCCGCACCTGCACGCCGGTCCGTCCGGCCAGTTCGAATTCGCGCCATTGCAGGCGATGATAGGCTTCCCGGTAAACCTGGAGCGCCGTGCTTTTGGGAGTCATGGTGCCCCCGCTGCGGCTTCCGCCACTGGTGGTCGTCATGCGGCCGCAAACCAGCGGATTCAGCAGCGCTTCCGGCCCGCACGGAATCTCGCGACCAGCTCGGATCACCGGCGTCGTGCCTTTGATCTCGTCTTCGGTGAGATAAACCCCTGCCGCCGCGAGTCTACCGAGCGCCGCCTCGAGGCCGTGGCGTCCGACTTCCGCCGCCAGGTCCTCCCAGGCGCATCCCGCGATCCGGAACATCTCGCGATAGGGGTGTTGCGGATTCGAAAACACAACACGGCGCGCCAGGTCGAGAAAATGTTCCTCGCGATGCTCCATCTGCCATCGCAGCGCGGCCATCGGGTCCGCCGCCACCGGCTGCCGCAGGACGTCCCGGATGCCCAAAGTCATCCGCGAGTAATAGATCATTTCGCCGGTCATGCTTGGTCGCGTGTCCACGGCACGAGACGGCGCTCGATCAGATGAAACACGGGACCGGACAGCAATCCGAGCAGCGCCGAGACAATCACGCTCGCGTACAGCTTCTCGGTCGCGAAGGTCTGCCACGACATCCAGATCATGCTCCCGATTCCGTCGTTGCTGCTCAGCATCTCAATGGAGATCGTCATCACCAGGGCACGCCCGATCGACAGGCGCAGCGCGGTGAAAATCTGCGGCAGGCACGCCGGCAGATAGACCTTGCGAACGATGACGGCGCGGCTGGCGCCATAGTTCGCGGCAAGGTCCACGTAGTCCCGGCTGACGCCGCGCACCGCATCGGAGACCTGGATCACCATGACGAGGCCCACGCTCAGCGCCACCAGCGCCACTCGCGATGCTTCATTGACCCCAAATACCAGCATGACCATGGGCAACATGGTCAGCCGCGGCGTGGAATACAGCGCAGAGACCAGCGGCTGGACGGCCGCGCGTAACCACGGCGACACCGACAGCAGGATGCTTACCAGGCCGCCGCCAACTACGCCCACCAGCAGGCCGGCTCCGGCGCGCGCCAGCGTGGCGCCGGCTTCGCGTCCCAGTTCGCCGGTCGCGAGCATCGCCCAGAGGGTTTCACCGACCTTCGACGGTGGCGGAAAAAAGAGCGGGTCCAGAATGCGGCGCGCCGCCAGAACCTGCCAGCAGGCCAGCAACAGCGCCAGCAGCCAGAACCGCTCCCCGATGAACCGGACCAGTTTCATCGGGCGCAGGCGAAACGCCCGGTGCCCGCCGCCAGCCTCAGGGATCCAAGGATGCGTTGCTTGAGTTCCCACAGCTCTCCGTCCATTTCGAGCAGTGCACGACGCGGCCGTGGCACTGGGACTTGGTATTCGGCCACAACCGTTCCAGGCCCCTCGCTCAGAACCAGTATCCGGTCGCTGAGCAGGATGGCTTCTTCCACGTCGTGCGTAACGAAGACAACCGATTTCCGTTCCTGCTCCCAAAGATCCAACAATTCCTGCTGCAGGATCATGCGGGTCTGAAAATCGAGCGCCGCAAAAGGTTCGTCCATCAGCATCACGGCCGGATCGCTCAGGAAGCAGCGCGCCACCGCAACGCGCTGTTTCATCCCCACCGAAAGCTGGCACGGATAGGCGCGCTCCTTTCCCGCACAGCCGAGCCGCGCCAGAAGTTCCCCTGCGCGGGCCTCGCGTTCGGCGCGCGGCACGCCCTGCATTTCCAGGCCGAACGCCACGTTGGCGGAGGCCGTCATCCAGGGAAACAGATTGTGCTCCTGACTCACCAGCAAAACGCTGGAATTCCGGTCGCCGGGCCCCGCGATGCACTCGATTTCACCCGCGCCCGGCGCGAGCAGGCCGGCGAGCACGCGCAAGAGAGTGGTCTTGCCGCAGCCGCTAGGTCCGACGAAGGTCAGAAACTCGCCGTCTCGGCCGCCGAAAGTCAGATCGCGCAAAGCGGTCATGGAACCATTGGAGGATGGGAATGTAACGCGCAACTGTGAACAACTGAGGCGCATCCGCGTGACCTGCCCTTAATCAAGACGCGAGGCATTCGGCGCCGCTCTCTGCCCGGGGCGCCCTCTGCTAATACGATATCGGCTTACCCTTTTGAATTAGAATAACACGGGTTCCGCGACGGCAAGCCCACTGCTACACTGGTCTTTTTATTGGTGCCGGTTTCGCGTGGCTATTAGTGTCGTCATCCCGGTTCTCAACGGTGCCGTATTTCCCGATCGATGTCTGAAATCCCTGACGCGTTCCGGGCACGTGATTGGAGACCTGCGATGCGGCGGTTCGTGGAGCATCGGCGGCGTGCGCGACTTTGGGCCTTCGGCGCACTGGCCTTCGTTTGGCGGCGGCTCATGTTCCGCACAACCTTTATCGCCGTCACCGGCAGCGTGGGAAAAACCACGGCGGTCGAATGCCTGAAGCAAATCCTGTCATCCTGTTTTGCCGTCAACGGAACCGAGCACGGCAACAACTCCGGCCGCGGGGTCGCGCTGACCGTATTGCGGACCAGGTGGCGCCATCGGTTCACTGCGATAGAAGTGGGCACCAGGAAACCGGGTGACTTGAGGAAGGCAGCCTGGATGATTGCGCCCGATACGGCAGTGCTGCTGGCGGTGGCTGCCGTCCACACGGACTGCTTTGCCAGCCTGGAGGAAATCGCCCTGGATAAGTCGCGTTTGGTTTCTCGGCTGGGGCGCGGGGGGCTAGCTGTTCTGAATGGCGACGACCCACGAGTGGCGGCCATGGCAGCGCGTTGCCGCGGCAAGGTGTTGACCTTCGGGCGTTCCCCGGAGTGCGATGTTTGGGCGAGCGAAGTTTCCTCCGTCTGGCCGGCGCGGCTGTCGTTTCGGTTCCACCGTGGCGCGCAGTCGCGCATGGTTAACACCCGGTTGGTGGGCGAGCATTGGCTCAATTCGGTAATGGCGGCGCTGGCAACCGCCCTGTGGCACGGCGTGGAATTGGAACGGGCGGCTGCCGCGGCGGAACGGGTAGAGCCAGCCCCGTGCCGGATGGAGCCGGTGCTGTTGCCCTCCGGGGCGTACGCGTTCCGGGACGAATTCAACCGTTCCTTGGCGGGTTTGCCCGCCGCGTTGCGAGTCCTGGAACAAGCCAACGGGCGCCGTGTCCTGGTGTTCCATGACGTGTACGATTCGGGTCTGGCATTTCGGGAACGGTTTCGGATGGTGGGGCGACTGGTAGCCCAATCCGCCGACTTGACGCTGCTTTACGGGAATGACGGCAGGCGGGCTCGGAACGCCATGATTGAAGGCGGCGTGCCGCACGAAAACGTGCAGAGTTTCCCCGATATTTGGAGCGTGGCGGCTTTCATGAAGGCCAGTCTCCGGGCCGGCGACGTAGTGTTGTTGCGAAGCGGCTATTCCGATGCGGCGGCGCGGATCTATTTCGCGCAGCTTGGCTCGGTCGGCTGCCGGATACCTGTTTGCAACAAGAATTTCCCATGCGACTATTGCAAGGAACTCCGGCCCGGGCTGGAGACTGTGAGCGGATTTCCTGCTCCCGCCCGGCCGTTCTGGCTGCCCATCTGGCGTTGAGGCGTCCGGCGGCTCCCTGTTTTACCTCGCCGGCTTTCTGGCGCATACGGCTGAGAAGCAGGCGGTGAACGGCGCGGCCGGCAGTCGTCCCAAGAACTCGAACAACCTCAGCAGCGTGCGAATAGGGCCATCGGCTGCGCGTCCCATGATCTTTCTCAGCCCCAAGAACAGCCCCGTGGACAGTAGTCGTGGGTTGTGGATGAGCCACCCGTTCTCCACCACTTCCATGCCAAGATCGTTGAGCCAGCCGTTCAGTTGCTGGCGAGAGGCGGTGTAGCCGAGGACATAAGGCGCCTGCCGGAGCCGCGTCGCCCAACGCAGCAGCGGGTAAAGCGGGTTCCAAGGGTTGTCGAGCGTGATGATCAGTAAACCGGACGGCCGCACCACGCGGACCAATTCCCGCAGCGCGGCTAACAGCTCCGCGCGGGTTTCGAAGTGATCCAACGTGGAATTGGAAAAAACCAGTTCGAAGCTGTCGGTCCGCAGAGCCAGTGCCCGGACGTCGCTCACCAGGAATGAGAATCCTGCAGCCGAACAATGCCTGCGCGCAGCGATGACGGTGGTGGCCGCGATGTCGATTCCCACGGTGTGTCTGGCATTTGGAGCCAGATCGAGCAGGACTCGATCCTCGCCGAACGCCTCTTCAAACAGGTCGGTTTTGAGAACGCTCTGTGGATTCAACCCCCGCAACCACCGCCGGACCAGTTGAAGGTGCGCTTCGCGTTTCTGGCGGGCCACCAGCGGGTCCAGGTATGCGGATGGATGAGGATCGCGCGCAACCGACTCCCAGGTTGAATTCATCTTGCGGTGTAAATGCCCATTCTAGGGGCAGGTGCGTAACACTGCAATCCTCAGCGCGACATCCCCAGCGCAACGCACCGGGTGGCGGCGTAAAGCCACAGAATAGAAATGCCTTCAATTAGATCAAGTACGACATTGAACACGACGAAGCCGGGCGAGGGTGTACCGAGGTGGTTATTGGGCAAAGCGGCGAAGTCCCGGCCAAGCAGCGCGGTGACCGTGGCGCCGAGTATGATCCAAGTGATTCCAGCTAGCAGTCCGCAGGAGAGCACGCGGGACCAATTGATTTTAATTGATTTTGCTCATGATGTCGAATTCTACGCGCAGATTGTAGCGCCTGACCGACCGGCTGTCGCCTTTAATGTAGAAACGTGGCGGACTCTATTGGCCGGATTACAATCCGGTTACTGAACGCCCGCCTACGGCCCCAGTCGCTGCGGGAATAGTGGTCGATAATAGCGAATA
>Ga0181538_10002489_pt1 | contig 19083 bp, 17 predicted proteins | sample PEATcosm2014_Bin_40_FD_119773 | JGI IMG/M metagenome (GOLD analysis project Ga0181538, IMG submission 119773) | Peatland microbial communities from MTU Mesocosm Facility, Houghton, MI, USA - PEATcosm2014_Bin23_30_metaG | ecosystem: Environmental > Terrestrial > Soil > Wetlands > Peat | place...
ATTAACGTAGCCCGGAGGAGCGGATTCTTGAGGTTTGTTTTCATAGGATGATGCTTGTGGATTGGTCTTTGCGTGGCTGTCGGTTGTTGGTCGGGCAGGGTGGCAAGGGCGGATGGCCTGGAGCAATGGCATTGAAGGTTCCCCACCTCTTTCGAGAGCCTGCGAGATAAGCGGGAAGCACCAACGGATTTGTGAAGCTCAGATCCAAACGACACGAACCTGCTCCCGCGAAATCCCTCGAGCATTTCGTTTGCACGCCCGCGGCTGGTCTTGCCCAGTCACCAGATCTTGCCCTTCCAGCGATCATAGGTGAATCAAGCCGCCAGATTCAACTGCCGTGCTGACGTTCTAGGACTTATGCGGAATCCTGTCAACAGTGATGCGGAGCGGCTCGACTCCATGCTGGGTCGTTAGCAGCTCTCCCTTAACCTGAAGCGGGCAAGGGAGAAGCGACAGTTTGTGTGTAGCGTGTTTAGAAGGATTCTCGTTTTCATGACTAACGATGGTGTTGCAGCGGTGGTTACTGTGGGCAGCTCGAAAGCGAATTGCCGATACTACGCACCTGCGCATACTGAATATCAACCCGTCATGTCCAAGACAATCCAGGGAAGCGAAAGCAGATAGGGCCGATTGAAGGATCCACGCAACCGTAGCCGCCAACGTCAGTTGGCACTCTTCTTCATCGCAACGGAGATTAGCGCCAACTGACGTTGGCGACTACGATAGCTTGAATTCGTCCTGCTCCCTACGAATGTCCGACCAGCGTTGCTTGACAGCTTGCGCCGTCCTTTCCAAGGTTGGCGGCGTAACGGTTTTCGCCATGCAGAAGAAATCGCTTCGCCTCACGCGGGCCAAGGCTGGCCTGGTGGTTGTGGACGTGCAAGAACGTCTGCTGCCGGCCATATTCGAGCGGCAACGCGTCGTCCGGAACACCGTGCGCCTGATTCAGGGAGCCGCCATTCTCCAGGTTCCGATCTTCTTGACGGAGCAATATCGCAAGGGGCTGGGTCCTACGGTGCCGGAGGTCGCCTCGGCCATCCCGGGGTTTGCCCCGATGGAGAAGCTCGCCTTCAGCGCGTGTGGCGCCGCCGGTTTTCTCATGGCCCTCAAGGAGAGGAGAGTCTCGGAAGTCATCGTATGCGGCATCGAGGCGCATGTGTGCGTCTCCCAAACGTGCCTGGACTTCCTGGGCGAAGGATTCAGGGTCTTCGTTGCGGCGGACGCCGTATCCTCCCGGACGCAGGAGAATTATCGTCTTGGCCTGGACCGGATGGGCGCGGCTGGGGCGGTCATTGTCTCCGCCGAGATGGCGCTCTTTGAACTGCTCGAACGAGCCGGCACGGAGGAGTTCAAGCAGATTCTGACCCTCGTCAAGTAAGTTGGCTCAGTCGAGCCGCTTCACGCGGATGTTCTTGTAGCGGACCACGCTGCCGGGGTCGTGCGCCTGCAAGGCGAAGGTGCCCTGGCTGAGCTTGCGTTCGAACTCGCCCGCCTGGGCCCCGGGCGGCTCGTTGTATTGGAGAACTTTCAGGCCGTCAATCAGCACCGTGACGCTGTTGCCCTGGACGATGATTTCCTGCGTATACCACACATCGTCCAGAGCCGGCGAGGCGGCGATGTTCACTAGGCCGTAAAGGCTGCCCGTCCGGATCCAATCGGTATGAGTGTTGTTGACCTGACACTCGAATCCGCCCTTCGGCCAGCCTTCCGCCTGATACTTCGTATGGAAGTAAATCCCGCCGTTCGAGTTATGGTCCGTCTTCACATCCACTTTGAGATCGAAATTCTTGAAGGGCTGCTGGTCGCCCACGTAAAAGAGGTGGCAGGTCTTGCCGCGCGTCACGAACGCGCCCTCCTCGATCTTCCAGGTTTCCTTGTTTACCTCGGCCGGCTTCCAGCCGTCGAAGGTTTTGCCGTCGCAGAGCAGTGTGAAGCCGGGCTCGAGCTCGCCCGCGAGCAGCGGGGCAGCGGCGGCAACGAGAGCGGCGGACACGAGAGCATAAAATTGAGTTTGTCTCATAAGCGCCGAAACTAAACAGGCGCATCCGGCGCGCAAGAAGAAAACGGCTCGGACGCCTCACGCTGGTGGACAGCGAGCCCCGCTGCTTTCAGTGGAATTAGGTTTTCGGACAGCTCCTAGCGGAGCTGTCACCACGCGCCAGGATCGTATTCCACTGGTGCCAGCGAAGAGCCGCGGCGAGCCCGTGGCGAGCCTCTCGTGATTCTCTCATGCCTCCGCCTTGTTATCCGAGCCCGCTTGCCGAACCTGAACGAGCCCCAAGCTCTATGTGTCCAAATTCTAGACACCGCTACTCCGCCCAATAACGCTCTCCAACAACCTTGTTGCCGATCCGCCTCCGCCATCTCAACAGTATGCTTTTCAGTCATTTACAGCCTGTCGGATAGATGTCGGATAGGTATCAGATAGGTGTTGGATAGGTACTCTATAGGGGTTGGCTAGGGGTTCGATAGCTGTACTCCAGGTATTCGCTAGGGATCCACTAGCCCCTAGAGCCCGAGTGTGCGGTGGAGAAGCCGCGGGGTTCCTGAGTTCGTTTTATTGTAGGCTCAGGTTGGTTCCGAGCATCCGGTAGATGGCGGAGGTATCGACGCCATCGGCTAGAGCCAGCTAGCGGGCTGATTTGCGGGCGGCCTTGTATTCGGCCAGGACGGCAAAGAACTTGTTGGCATCGGGGTCGAGCGGATTGAGCAGCAGCCGCTGTTTCATACGGAGCGTATCCACTTCGGTGGCGTCTTCCTGCTCGGCCACGTAGTAGATGGGCTGGCCATTGTCGCCGTAGATCGCGTAGCAATACCAGTTCATCATGAACGGCTGGCCGCTCTTGCGGTAGTTCCAGGTCTGGCCGTGAAAGACCTCGCGATTCTGGAGCTTGGTCCTGAGGATCTTGAGCAGGTTGCGGTCGGTGTGTTTGCCTTGCAGGATGCGCGGAGTCTTGCCCCCGATATCAGCCCGGTCATACCCCGTGATCTTCATCCAGGCGCGGTTGACGTAGATGATACGCGGGCCGGCGGGACCGTCCAGAGTCACATCGGTGATCATGATCCCGCGATGCAGGTTTTCCAGGACAATCAGCCAATCAAACTTCAATTGCATAGTGTCAGGACGCCAGTTTGAGGTGGCTGACGCGGAAGACGGCGCCGCGGGGTTCGTTGGCGAGGCATTCGACCTCCCAGCCGTGCGCCAGAACGATCTGCTGGACAACCGCTAAGCCCAAGCCGGTGCCCTTCGTCTGCGTCGTAAAGTACGGTTTGAAGATTTCAGTGCGGCGGTCGGGAGGAACGCCCGGGCCGTTGTCCCGCACCTCGAGCACCGCTTCGGTGGCATTGCGCTTCTCGGCGGCGATCTGGATTTCGCCGCTGCCGTCGGCAGCCTGGATGGCGTTGAGCAACAGATTGAATAGCGCCTGCCGGAGTAGTTGCTCGTCCGCCTCGATGCTGAGCGGCTCACCCTTGATCTGCAGGTTGATCTTCTTCTCCTGCAAGTCGTAATTCAGGGCCCGGACGACTTCACTGATCAGGGACCCGAGCGCCAGCTTGGAGCGGTGGACTTCGCGCGGGCGGGAGTAGTTGATGAATTCGTTCAATTGCGCGGCCACCTTGTCCGCCTCATCAATGATCTCGCGGGATTTCCTTTGAATCTCCGCCGCGGTGCCTGGTTGCTTGGAGATCATTTGGGCCAGGCCGCGAATGATGTTGAGCGGGTTGCGCGTTTCGTGGGCCAGGCCGGCGGCAGCGAGGTTCATCTCTTTGAGGTGGGTGTTCATTTCGCTGGCCCGCACCAGGCGGATTTGCAGCTCGGAGGACTTGGCCAGGTTGCTCCAGGCCAGGCCGGAGCCCAGGGCGGCAACCGTCGCCAGCAGAACGATGAACGTCCGCAACCACAAATCGCGAGTGGCCGCCGCTTCCAGCCCTTCGGTGGACATGGTGAGGAGCAACCCGTGCAGGGTTCGCTTCTCGATCAGGGACTTTATTTCTTTGTCATCGAGGCCCTGCATCCAAGGTGGGCGTCTGAAACGCCGCCCTTCTGGGGGACGGCCATCCGCCGCGCTGAACGAGGGCGGAGGAGCATTGGAGTTCTGGGCGCCGGCAAAATCCGGTGGTCCGGACTCGGGCGGCGGACCACGCCGGCCAGTCTCACTCGCCTCGCCCATCCGGTTTGTGAACTCGCTCATCGGGGGCGGGATGAAGGTATTGGTGACGTCCAGTATAATCGGGTTAACGAGCGTGACACTGCGTTCTCCCCAATGCTCGCCACGCTCGAAGAGCTGCTCCTTTCGTTGCGGATCCAGGGGCCGGCCGGCGAGAACCAGAGGCGTGTTGTTGGCATCGAGCAAAGCGATGGTAATCAGCTCGCTGGACTTCACCAGCTCATTGGTGCGCCCGTGGACCAGTTCGTTGAGCACCGGCACAAGGCGTTCCTGCGGTATCGCACCCCGAAAGCGCATGCCACGGATAAGTGCGCTGAGGGTGTTGGCGATGTCTTTGGAGCGGTTGCGCAGGTCGGTCCTGGCTGACTCCCTGACCCGCAGATGTTCCTCGACCTGCCAGCCCAGGACCAGCGCACAGAAAGCCACCAGGAGGCCATACACCAACAGGCTGCGGCGAGTCAGTTCCATCGGTTATGCCGGGGTCGTTCCGAACATAATGTTGACTGGATCACTAATCTCAGGGCGGCCATACAGGCGCTACTTTGCCAGGTTTCGGAGTCGAGTCCGGTGTGGTCTTCTTCTTCGGCAGTTCGTCCAGAAACTTGTTGAGCTCCTCCTCCGTCAACCCCTTGGAAGCGTCCGATCTCTGCCTCTCTTTGGCGCTCAGGGCGGCCAGCTCCGTCGGCGCCGCAACGATATGTGGAGTCAGGAATATGATGAGCTCGCTCTTGGTATCACTCTTTTGCGTCCGCCTGAACAGATTTCCCAGCAACGGGACATCGCCCAACAATGGAATTTTGGTGACGGTTTGCTGCTTGCTGTTCTGCATCAGTCCGCCAATGACGACGGTCTGACCGTCGGGCGTGACGGCGACGGTATCGGCCGAACGGATGTCAATGACCGGGGCATTAATGGTGCCCGAGCCATTCGCGTTGGCAGAGATGGGAATGGAAAGAGTCGGGTCGATCTCAGAGATCTGAGGCGACACCATCATCTCCACCAGCCCATCCTCCGTGATGAAAGGGGTGACCTTCAAAATGACGCCAACACTCGTATAGCTGATCGCGTTATGGGAGTTGCCGAGACTGTCATAGGTGACGCCGGTGATCAGCGGGACCTGCTCCCCAACGGTTATGGTGGCCGGCTGGTTATTGCGGGCGAGGATGGAGGGGCGCGAGAGCACTTTTGCCTTGCCCGCTTGCGCAATGGCGTGGATGGTCGCGGTGTAATCCTGACCGAGGATTTGATAGAGCCCGTTGGCACCGCCGAAGGTCGAAGATGTTCCCGGCTGGCCAAAAGTATTGGCGGCGGACGCGAAGGGAAGGCCTTGGGCGGGAGTTATGCTGGTGGGGACAATGGTGGCATTCGCCGTGCCGGGGTTGGCCACCGTGAAGTTCGTTACCAAACTGCTGCTCGGTGAACTGCCCATACTCTTGCTGAATGTCCCCTCAACGCCGATGTCCGAGGCGTCATTGAGCGTCACCTCCAGGAACACGACCTTGATGAGGACCTGGGGTTTGGGACGGTCGAGATTTGTGAGCACCTGGGCGATATACTTGGCGGTGGCCTCGTCCGCGATATAAACCACCCGGTGCGTCTCCGGGTCAATCGAAAAGTAGGCATCCCCAATCGTCGTATTGTTGGGGTATGTCCGCGAGGTGCTGCCAGCGCCCATGCCGGTGCTGCTGCGACCGGTGCTGCCGCCGAAACCACCTCCGCCAAAGCCCCCCCCGCCTCCGGTGCCGCCGGCTCTCTGTTGGGCGTCTGCCTGAAGTGCCAGTCCCACACAGAGACCGAGGATGCCGGTGAAATACTTACGCCAATTTACAGGTTGTTTGATCATATTTGCCTCGTCGTTTCGTGTAGCCAAGTTGCGGTTGCTCCTGGGTGCTCACACTTAGAAGCTGCCTCCTCGAGCGGAACTCCCGCCGACCCCAGTGGAGGTTGACCCTTGAGTCGTTGGTTGGGTGTTGGCCTTCTCGCGCTGATACAGCGGGCTGCTCGTCCCCAACATCGGGTTCGCGTTGTTGTTCTGCGGGCGGACACTGCTGCGCTGGAACAGGTCCTGGAGGTTGTTATAGACATCCTGGGGATCAGCGTTTTGCAGGTCAAAGTATCCCACGACTTCCTTCCGGCCTTTGTCGGAATCAAGGTCCGCGATCATGTCGGCAATCTGCGGCATCAACGTCTTCGACGCCATCACGATGATCTTCGACGTGCGCGGGTCCGGCACGGCCAGCACACGGCCCATCTTCAGCATCCGGTTGCTGCTATTGGCGGCGGTGCGGTTAGCTCCAGCTCCTCCCAGGCCGCCAGGTCCGCGCATGAAGAACGGCAGGTTGTTCTGGTTGGCGGTGTTGGAAAGGGTGGGATCGGGAAACAACTGGGAAAGCTGGTCCGCGATTTCCGACGCGTCCGCGTTGAGCAGAGGAAACACCCGCAATTCGGTGACATCGGTCACCTCCTGGTCGATTTCCTTCACCATGGTTTCAATGGTGGTCATCAGGTCACCCGGGGCGCTGACGACCAGCGAATTGGAGCGGTCATCCGCCACCGCCACCACTTTCGCCGCCGCCGCGCCACCACCGCCGCCACTGCTGCCACCTCGCCCACCAGCGTTGCCGCCGCCCCGCCCGCCGCCGCCAAAGCCGCCGCCGCCAAAGCCGCCGCCCGCGATCATGCTGAAGATATTACCCCGGCCACCAGCGGCGTTGCCGCCGCCCTGGTTGTTGCCCTGAGTCGTGAATAGTGAGGTGATTAGGGTCGCGGTATCCTTCGCATCCGCGTACTTGAGTGGAATGACCCGGATGGACGACACACTGGCGATGGAGGTATCCAGCGCGCTGATGATTTTGAGCATGCGCTTTATGTCGGTCTTGGTCGCCACCAGAATCAGGGAATTGGCGCTTTCATTAGGGGTAAGTGTAGCCGTGGTCGGCAGAAGCAGTTCCAGGTTGGGCACTAACTGGCTGACGCTGGCATACTTAACCGGGATGATCTGGGTCACCACTTCATCCCCCCTATCGGCATCGTCCGGGTTGCTGTTGGAAATGACCGGAAGGTCCCGGTGGTTAACCCCATCCTGGCTGACTATGGTCAGGATGCGGTTATTCCGGACGATAGCGTAGCCGTTCTTCTTCAGTGCGGAATTGAGCACCTCGATTGCTTCGTCCTTGGTCAAATCTTTACCCTGCACATCCACGGTGCCCCGCACATCGGTCTCTTTGTTGATGACAAAACCGGCCGCATCACTCAAGTAGTCCAGGACCAGGTTCAGGGGCGCCTTATTAAAGTTCATGCGCAAGCCGTTGGTGCCGTTTTCCACGACCACTGGGGGCAGGGCAGGGCTGGCTGCGGCAGTTGCGTTGGTGCCAGTGACAGCATTGGTCCCCGCAACGGCGTTCGTCACAAGGTCAGCGACTTGTGCCGGTGTGGCGGCCTCCGGCGCATCGGTCGGCGCGAGCGGTGTTTGACCGGGGCTCGTCTGGATGGTCGTGACCGGTGCGTTGGGCGCTTCGTTGGTGGGCGAGCCGGACGATGGGTCCGCGGCCAGGGTTGGGAGGCCTGCGGACAGGCATGTTATCAGAAGGAAGTGCTTGATCGTATTCATTGGGGTTTATTCCTTTTCGCGTTTTTGCATCAGTCTTTTAATTATCTCGCTCTGTGCGCCGGCAGAGGCGGTATCCGAGCCGGCGGTGGACGTGGTGGCGACGGCGTTCGTTGAGGTTGAAGCAGGCGTGTCCTCATAGCTTGCGAATTGGCTGGCCAGCCGCCATGGCCCGTCTTCCTCACGGCGCAACTGCGCGCCCACGCTCAACTCCAATTGGTTGGTCCCAGCCGCCAGTTTCACGCTGTTGGGAGAGATGTTCGCGACCTTGTAGCCGGCAATCGCGTCGGCCAGCCTCAGCGCTTTCTTATACTCGGCACTCGTTCCGTCAAAGAAGGCAAACATGCCCTTTTCATAGCTCATGGTTCCGACCAGCGTCAGGGAATCGAAGCTCTTGGGCGGCGTGCGGGGGCCGGACCCCCGGCGCGGAAAGCGGTTGGGGTCGAAAATATTCCGGTCCACAATGAGCTTGAAGAAGGCGTAATCCAGTGTGGCGCTGCCGTTGTTCGTACCGGCGAGAGAGTCTCCGCTGCCACGGCCATAGTCGCTGGCCGACCCATAACCACTGGATTGGCCGGAACTTGACCTGGAGTTGCGCCGCCCACGAGAACGGCGATCTTCCTTCTGTGACCGGCCGGGGTTTTCGAAACGGTTTACCTTCGCGGCGCGGTCCCCGCCTGGCGCTATACCATTGGCCTGCGGGAGACCGTTGGTCTGCGGCAGACCGGTGGCCGGAGCCATGTCCTCGGGTTGGACCGAGTCATCGGGCTGGACCAGGTCGCTGAGTTGGGAGAGGACCTCGGCCGCCGGAGTGCCGTTGGTTTGAGTCGAGGCATTCGGTTCCTGCGCCTCGAGCGAGAGGCAGCACGACAAGGCGAGCCCGAGGGTTGTCAAGTGGACAGCAAAGCCAGCCTCGCGCCACCGTCTCTCGCCGTCAACTATCAACTCCCGAACTATCAACTCTATTGCAGGGATCAGATTCATCGTGTTGGGGTGTTGAGGACCAGGCCGCTGAGTTGCAGGCCCAGCGAAAGCTGCTGGCCTTCTTTGTCGCGCGCGCCCAATTCCACCAGCTCCAGCTTAAGCGCCATCGGGTCCCGTTCGACGCTGTAGAGGAAGCGGCTTAGCTTCCCGAGGTCGCCGGCCGCGTCCACGCGGCATTCAAAAGTCATATAATCATCGCTGTCGTGCTTCCACTGGGGAGTAATGGCGGAAAGCGCGACACCGCTGTTCTGCGCCCAAAGGTCGATAGACTTAAAGACCTGCTGCTCGGCCGCGGAGCTGTTGCTCGGCAGCGCATTGTTGGTCATCTGCTGCCAGCGACTCCGGATGCTTTGCCTCTGCTCGCGCTCGACGAGCCCCTTGCCGCGGTCAAGCTGCTTGCGCAGTTCGGCGACGCGCGCCGCCCTAGCGCTCCATATCTTCATCACGGGTGTGACCACCAGTTCGTCCCCCGCGAACAGCGCGATGGCTACAATCGCTGCAATAATCAACAGTTGCTGACGATTCTTAATTTGCACTCCTGCCTCCTTCGCTCCATTGAAAGTTGAACGTGAACTGCAGCGCTGGTGGTTGCCCGCGAGTAGGCCCCAGGTTTACGTCGGGAATCTGCCGAACAGCGCGCAGCCGCTCCACCGTCTTCAGCAGGGCCTGGTAGTTCTGCGCTATGCCCGTGCAGGTGACTGTATTCAAGTCACGAACCTCCACCGTCTTGGCGGTCACGCTGCCGTCCTCGGGGAAGGCCTCGGTGACGCTGCGCAGGATGACCAGACCGGTAAGGCCCCGGACCAAGTTGGTGCCGCGCATGGACTCGTCGTACCACGGGCGGTATTGCCTGATTAGTTCCTGCACGCTCTCCAGTTGCTTGACGGTTGGCTGGAGCTTTGCCCATTGCGACTCCAGCCGCCAGAGCTGGCACTGCTGGTAAAAGAACAGGCCCCCGCACACCAGCGCGACCGCCGCGGCCGCCGAGATCACCGTGCGGAGCCTGCCGGAGGAGTAGCGGGCGGCGAGTTGCTGCATGGGCGTAACTCTGGGCAGCAGGAACTCAAACAGCGCGCGCCGCCCGGCCAACCGCTCGGCGGCCAGGCTGAAGGCCGGCGACACGGGGGTGTCCGGGGGAAGCTGGACCCCGAATTCATTGGGGGCATAACGCGCCACGGACTCGACCTTCAGGCCCGTGGCATCCAGCCGCAGTTCCATTTCATCCACCAACTGCTGGGCCAGGTCCCGTGGGCCGAAGACACGGATTCGCCGCACGGTCTCACGCAGTTCCGACGGCAGTTGTCCGAGCGTGATGCGGGCCTCGCGCGCGACCAGGTCGGCATGCAGCACTCGCTGGCTGCCCTCGGCTTCGAGCGCGCCTTCCAGCGCCCGCAGCGCCGCCACGCCGCCGCCGGCCGTGACTTGCAGCCCCACGTGGCTTTCGCCAATGGCCAGCGCCATCACGCCGTTCGAGGCGTCAGCCCCGGGCGGTTGCAACGCCGCGATGGCCAGCGAGAAGCTGACCGGCTTCAGTTTTGCCGCTCGCAGCGCCTGCTCCAGCCGGGTCAGGTGGTTCTTCGGAATACCGACCAGCGTGGCGTGTTGTTTGCCAGATGGCGTATGGGAGCGGGAGGTGACGACGTGCAGTGTCTGCACGTCGCATGGGAAGTTGCGCTCCGCCTCGATTTGCAGAAAGCCCGCGATGTCCGCCTCGGGCAGCTCGGGCACTTCGATGTGTGTCGTCAGCGCCCACTTCAACGGCAGGCCCACGACGCAGTGGCGCTCGCGCACGCCGACGGCATCGAGGTGGTTGCGAATCTCCCGGCCGACCAGTTCGGGATCATTGGTCAGGGGATCGAGCGAAAGCGAGACAGAGAACGTCTGCTGGATATGCAGAGCCCCTTCGGTTCGGCGCAGGGCGAGGCCATCCAGGCGGCTCCCGTCCAGCGCCAGGCCCAGCAGAGATGAGAGGCGCTGTCGTTTCAACAAGTTTGATTTGGGCAATTTGATCATCGCGTTCCCTTCGCTATAAGCAGGTTCTGGCGCACCTCTTTGCCCAAGGCCCAGCCAAGATGGGTCAGGTCCTGGCGATACACGATCTGGGGCGTGCCGCTGCTGGTGTCGAAGATGAATTTCACCCGCCGATATCCGCGGCCGTAAGGGCCAACGGCGGCTATATCGGCGGTACATTGGAAACTTAGCGTCGTGATATAATCCCCGGCCTCGAGAGCCTGAAGGTCGTCCGGATAACTCTGGCCCAGCGCATCGATAATCCAGGCTATGGATGCCAGATTGTTGGGGTTGGATTGGCGATAGTTGACCAGTTGCTGCGCCGCCGCCGTGTCGCCCGCGAGCAGGCAGGCGAGCACCGCCGCGCTAGCTGTATTGACGTTCACGCGCCCAAAAACGTAACTGCCGCTGGTCGTGGTGAGATTGGTGCCGACTTGAGCAAACTCACTCGACGTCATGCCGCTCTTCACGTAAAACTGCAGCGGGCTGGTAAAGGTGATCGTCGTCATCCCCCCGCCGCGGTTGCCCGTGCCGCCACCACCGCCGGCGCTTGCTCCGCCTCCACCTCCACCACCAACACCAGCTCCGCCGCCAGTACCACCGCCAGTGCCGCCTCCGCCACCTCCCCGGGACGCGCCACCCGTAGTCATAATCCCCAGTTGGTTGAGTATCTGCTCCGCTCGTGAGGTGCCAAGGTTAGTCTGCAGGAGCGAGATCAACTGGGTGGACGAACTGCTCACACTGGCGACGTTGACCAGGTTTGAACCCGGCTCCCGGCTATAGACGGTGACGTATTCCAGTACCCCGGGGTCGAGCATGCCGTTCTGGTTGTCGTCATTCTCGGTCGGGTCAAGGATCCCGTTACGGTTGGCATCCTCGCCCACCAGCGTGTCCATGTCCGCGGCATACAGGAGCCGCAATTCGTCCACGGTTTCGAAGGGCGCACACTTGCACTGGTAAGACGGCTGCTGCATGGCGTAGTAGGTAGTCGTGGGACCAGTGCCGTTGGTGTTCACCCAATCGAGAATGGCCTGGGTCAGGTCCACCGTCATGCGCGGCAGCCAGATGATCTGGTTGCTGAAGGTGAGCGGGTTGCTGGCGGCCATGTTTAGGTTGAGCTTCGAGGCCTCATCGACCAGGCCGAAGCACATTTTGCCGGGCCCGACCGGGTTGTTCGTATCGCGTCCGATGAGCCAGAAACGGGCCTCGCCCACCGGCACTGCCTTGCACTGCGTGTCGCTCAGGGTCATGAAGACGCCGTTGGACCCATTGGCCGCATTGGTGGCCAGCAAGTAGTTGAGGTAACGGGCCGCGCCGTCGATGGCCTCGTCAGCCGCCAGCGCGCAGACCCGGTTGTCCGAGGCGCGCAACTCGAAGTTCATCGAATTCGCAAAATAGAGTGCCAGGCTCACCAGCCCGAACGCGATCCAGAGCACAATGACGAGCACGGAACCCCGGCAAGCGCAACGCAGACTCTTATGGTTGGCGCCGGCTCTCATGGCATCCCTCCGGTGGTTACGGTGGTGGAGTTGGTAAGCGTCTGCGTGACCAGTGGGACCAGCATTTCCAGCGGTTGCTGGTTGCGGGCGGCTTCGCCTTGCCTGGCGGCGAGCTGAATGCGAATTCGGACCGCCACCGGCAGGTTGGTATTGCCGGCGCTGGTATCCCAGATGTTCTGCCATTGCGTGCCGTCATAACAGTCGAATTGCAGATTCTGGACGCCGCCCATGAGCCAATGGATCTCGGGTGTCTGGGTGGTATTGGTGCCAAGCACGTTGTGATCGACGCAGCGCACCAGGTCCATCCCCGCCTGGCTCCGGTCGGTCGGAGTTTTCAGCTCATACATTACTTCCTGGATGTCACCCCACGGTGCCTTGTCACTGATCGCGCCCGTGGTCGTGAAGAAATCCAGCCCTGCGCTGCCAGCCTCGCCGCTCAGCCCCATGGTCGCGCCCATGGCCTGGGCTCCGCACTTGAAGTCACCCGCCATGATCCCGCCCGGACCAACGGTTCCTTTCAAATCGCGATTCATAATCTCCAGGGCCCGGTCAGCCGGCAGTGATTCCTCGATCGCGTCCGAGGTCTTGTCGCGCAGGCGCACCGCCGTGACAAACACGCCGTTGATGGCCACCAACACGATGGCGCAAATCGCCACCGCCAACAGCATCTCGATGAGCGTAAAAGCCCGGGTGCTGCGGCTGCGGCCGGAGTCCAAAGTCCAAAGTCCAAAGTCCAAAGTCCGAAAGCTGCCGCCCGCGGGCGGGCACTCGGCCCTTCCCCCGGCTACGACTAGCTTCGGATTCCGGATTTCGGTCATTCAGTTCTTCTTCGGTCTTCGGGTCTTGGATTTCTCACGGTTGCGAGCTCGAGCTGTCCACCAGCGTGCTCATGCGCACCGAGTAGTCCCGATTTTGCGCCGTGAATTTCACTTCCACGGAAAGCCGGAGAATAAGGGTTACGTAGGGGTCCTGGGTCCAGGGGTCGGTGCGCATGGTCCAGCGGAATTGCCGCCGGCCTTCCGTCAGCGTGCCACTCTGGGCCGATTGGCTCGAATTTGTGGACACGAGGCTCTCGGCCAGCAGGCGTTGCGCCACGCGGGCGGCTTCGCCTTTGCGTGCCGCCACCGTGCCGGCGAGGCTGGCAATGTGCATCCCCTCAATGGCCGCCGGGATGACAATGGCCATGAACAGCAAGGCCGCCAGCACCTCAGCCAGCGTGAAACCGGCCGTGGACCGCCGGCGCGCGCCTTTCGTCGCTACCCCTGCCCCGGCTCTTCGCATGTAACTCGCGTGACCCATTTAACTCATTCAATTTCTTAACATTCCAATGTTCCCATCAATCGAATCGCCGCCCCGCGCTATTTGTCGGTGCTCCGAATCTCATAACTCAAGCCATCGCGGGCTTGCGCCAGCCAAAGCGAACCGCCGTCAGCACTGGCCAGGTGGAGCATCTGCGGACTGGCCTCGCCGATTGAGCCGTCCGGCAGAAAGCGTATCGTTGGCAGGGCGGCATGGACAAGGTTGAGGCGCGGCACGCTGGCGGTGCTGGCCCGCTGGGCCCGGTTCATGGTCATAGTGGTCGCGGGCGCCACAACGATCTTGTTCACCACTTCAATCCGCAGACCGCCGTCGAGCGTGAAATCCACCGCCTTGGAATCGCTGGTGTCGTAGCTGGGCTCGGCTTCCAAACCAAAGGTCCCCAGCCCGGCATCCACCCACAAATCCATCGGCATCCCCTCCGACACCGCCCGGCTCTGGCCGCTCCGCGTCAGCGCCAGCAACCGGCGCGCTTCCGAGTCCAGCGTCCGGCCGTGGAAGAACCTGGAGAGCTTCGGCGCCGTAAGCGAAATCACGATGGTCAAGAGGGCCATCACCAGGATCAACTCAATCAGCGTGAAGGCGCGCCGCGCCTGGCGCGCGAACCGCGTTCCTCTCCCGCTGGCTGGTAGTCCAATGAAGCCCATCATTCAACGTTTTATGGTCCAGTTGGCTATCACCATGTTGTCTCCGGGAGGCCCCAGGGAGCTTATGTCGTAGGAAGTCGGGTTGTGCCGGCCCGGGCATTCGTAAATGTAATCATTGTGCCATGGATCCTGGGGGACGGAGTCGGCCGAAAGATAAGGCCCGTGCCAGTTCTGGGCATCGCGCGGCTGCTGGATCAAATCCATCAGCCCGTTCTTGCCTCGGGGATAGCCGCCGTTGTCCACCTCGTAGGAGTCCAGGGCCGTCTTAAACGCCGCAATCTGCGTTTGTGTGGCCGCGATCTGCGCCTGCTTCGTGCGGTTCGTGAACTTAGGCAGGACGATCGCCGCCAGGATGCCGAGGATCACCAGCACCAGCAGCAGCTCCACCAGAGTAAACCCATCCTGGCGTGAACGGACGATTCGGTTCATGTTAGAGTGGTTGAGTTTCATAATTCAGATTCGCAGTTGGTCATTTGATATAGTCTTGCAGCGTGAAGATCGGGAGCACCATGCTGATGAAGATCGTGCCAATGAACGCGGCGATGAAAAAGAGCATCGCCGGTTCCATCAGTGCGACCGCCGTCTTCAATTCCCGGTCCAGGTCCCCTTCGGTGACGTTGGCTATCCGAACCAGCTCCTGATCGAGCCGGCCGCTCTCCTCCGCCACCGAAATCATCTCCACCACGGAGCTGGGAAACAGGCCGCGCGTCTCCGCCAGGCTCGCACCGAGCTGGCCGCCCTGCTGCACGCGCTCGATGGACTGCGACACGGCATCCACCAGGATCTGGTTGCCGATGGACTTGCGCGCCACGCTCAGCCCTTGCACCAGCGGCACGCCCGCCCCGAGCAGCGTGCCCAGCATCCGGCAGAACCGCGCCATGGCAAATTCGGCCACCAGTGGGCCAAGGACTGGCGAGCGCAGCATCAAGCCCTCCCAGGTCCGCCGGCCCTTTTCCGACGAAAACCACGTCCGCAGCAGGAAACCAGCAACCACCAGGCCCACCACCACGAACGCCCCGTAGCCTCGCACCACATTGCTCACCCCGATCACGATCTGGGTGGCCAGGGGCAGGGTGGCGCCGAACCCTTTGAAGATGCCCTGAAAGCGTGGAATAAAGAAAGTGAGCAGGAAGATCAGCACCCCGATCGCGAGGCAGAAAAGGATGGCCGGATAGAGCATGGCCGACATCACCTTGGAGCGCAGTTCCTTCTCGCGCGCCTGAAAGTCGGCGATCTGGGCCAGCACCAGGTCCAGGAACCCGCCCGTCTCGCCAGCCTGTACCATCGCCGTATAGACCCGTGGAAAGGTCTCCGGCGACTTGCCCATCGAATCGGCCAGGGACATGCCATCGATCACCAAGTCGTGGATTTCCTTCCACTTCGCACTGGCGGCGGGCGAGGAGGATTCCTTGTGGAGAATCACCAGCGCGCGGCTCAAGGGCACGCCCGCGGCCAGCAAACTCGACAGCAGCCGCGTGAAGTTCTCCAATTCCCGGCCGGAAACCTTGGCCGACCGCTTGCGAAACGACAACGCTGCCAGCGAAGCCGGTAGCGCGAAACCAGTTCCTCCTCCAGCGCCAGCCTTTTCGGCAAGACTGACTGGCCTCAGGCCGAGTCCCGCGATTTGCGCGAATGCTCCCTGCCGGTCCGCGGCTTCGAGCTGGCCTTCGCTCATCGCGCCATTCGCCTGCAGTGCTTTGTATTGGAAATGGGGCATGTTACTGGCGGCTAACGGCCGCGCTGGCGGGGGTTGGTTCCTTCTCTGCGACATCCGGCGATTGTTTCCTCGTCGTGCGCTCAACCTCTTTGGCGGTGGTCACGCTCAGCACCACTTCGACGGTGGTAATGCCCATGCGTACCAACCGCCAGCCGTCGTCGGCCAGGGTCTTCATGCCGGCCTTTCGGGCTGCGTCCCGGATCAAGTCGCTCGAGGCATTCTTGAGAATCAACTGCCGGATCTCGTTGTCGCTGTCCATCCATTCGAAAATGGCGTGGCGGCCGAAGAACCCGGTGTGGCGGCATTCCTGGCAGCCGACCGAGCGGTAAATGGTTGTGTTGGCGGGGATGCCCACCTGCGCCTTGAACGCCTCGGCTGTCGGTGAATGGTCGGGCTGCTTGCACCGTTCGCAAAGCACCCGCACCAGCCGCTGCGCGAGCACCGCTTCCAGCGACGACGCCACCAAATACGGCTCCACACCCATATCCACGAGCCGGGTCAGCGCGCCCGGCGCATCATTGGTGTGCAGCGTCGAGAAGACGAGATGCCCCGTCAGGGAGGCCTGCACCGCGATCTGCGCCGTCTCCTGGTCGCGGATTTCCCCAATCAGAATCACATCCGGGTCGTGGCGCAAGATCGAGCGCAAACCGCGGGCAAAGGTCAGCCCCGCCTTCTCGGAAACTTGAATCTGGTTGACCCCCAGCAGTTGATACTCCACCGGGTCCTCAATTGTGATAATCTTCCGGTCCGCATCGTTGATTTCGTTCAGCGCCGTGTAGAGCGTCGAGGTCTTGCCGCTGCCGGTCGGGCCGGTGACCAGGATGATGCCGTGCGGCATTTGCAGCACGCGGCGGAAGCAATCCAGCTCGCGCGTGTCCATGCCCAGTTGGCCCATCCCGAGCAACGTCGAGTTTTGCCGCAGCAGGCGCAGCACCAGCGCCTCGCCATGCAGCATCGGGATGACCGATACGCGAATATCCACTTCTGCATCCTCAATCCGGATCTTGATACGCCCGTCCTGCGGCAGCCGCTTCTCGGCGATATTCAGGTGGCTGAGGATCTTGACGCGCGACACGATGGCCGGCTGGAAGCGCTTGATCTGCGCCGGCACGGGAACATCCTGCAGGACGCCGTCTATCCGGTAACGGATGCGGAACTCCGCCTCGAACGGTTCGAGGTGGATGTCCGAGGCCCGCAGCTCGATCGCGTCGCGCAGAACCTGGTTCACGAAGCGGATGATTGAGGCGTCCTCAGCCGCGGTATCCAGGTCCGTGTCCTCCTCGCGATGCTCATCGACCACCGTAAATGACGCGTCCTCGTTCAAGGTGCCCAGCGTGTCCGCCCCCACGCCCAGCCGCTTCTTGATCTCCCGCTGGATGGCCTCGCTCGAAGCCAGCACAGGCTTGAGATTCAAGCCCGTCATCGTCTTGAGGGCATCCAGGCCCTGGGTGGCGAATAAGCGGCAGGTGGCGACCTCCACACTGCCGTTGACTCGTCGCAGAGGAAGCAGCTCTTCCTTCAACAGGAGCCGCGCCGGAAACAGTGACAGAAGCTGGCGGTCCAGGTCGATATCCTCCAGCGTTGTGTAGGTGAGATCATATTCCTGCGCCAGCCACCGCAGCACTTCCGCCTCCGTTTGCGGTGCTGGTTGTGCTCCGGACTCGCTTTGCCGCACCAATATCGCCGCATCCGTCGCTGACAGTTGCTTGGCCGCTACCATCCTATCAAGCAACGGCTGCTTCGACACATCCTGGGCAACGATCTCACTCATTTGTGGTAACTAGTATTTGGTGATGGGCAATTGGTCGATTGCTGACTGGTGGCTGGTGTGACGCATCACGTATCGCGCATCACGTTTCACGCAACCCGGAAGGCGCCATGCGCCCCCCCCGTGTTTTGCATCACGCGTCGCAGCATCTTCACAGCAAGCCGTTCAGCGTAGCGATGGCTTCCTGCCGGCTCGTCAGAATTTTGCGCAGGTCCGCTTGCGATTGTTCCAGCGCTGCTTGCTTGGCCTTGCGGGAGGCGACGTACTTGTCCAAGGCGGCTTTTATTTCCGCTTTGGACCCCTTCGAATCAATGGCTTTCTGAAGCGCCTCGGCGTCCGGATTGGGCGTGCCGCCGAATCCGCCGCGCCGCTGCTGGCCCTGCTGGTCGGCCGGCTGCGCACCGCCGCCCCCGCCCGGACCGCCGCGCCCGAACATTCCGCGGCCCATTCCGCCGAACGTATCCCGGCGTGCATCCATTACCTTTTGGACCAGTGGCTCCATCGCCTTCCATTCAGAATCGTCGGTCACCTCGAGCACTTCCTTATAGCGCTCCATCATGCGTTGCTGGAACTGCGCCGGATCGAAGTTGCCCCGGCCCTGTCGTCCACCTCCCCCCCCGCCACCATTCGGCTGCGCCACAACTTGATTGGCTCCCAGACCCATCACGGCGGCAATTCCCGCCATCACTAACCATCGGTTTATTTTCATAACTATTATCTTATGCTGCGATTTAGGTTGAACTCAGCCCACCGGCGCGCATCAGCGCCGTCGCGTGCTGCTGCATCCGCCGTATGCAACCGATGTGCCAACTCGCAGATCGCCCCAATTCCCCACAATCCGCCGCATGGCTGCGCAGGATTTGCTCGCCCCGCGGTCCTGCGCCGCGCAGATTTTGCGCGCAGCGGCTTTTGCCCTGCTCCTTCGAGTTGCAACACAAATCCAATGGCGCTTCTCCCAATCACATGGCATTCCCCTGGCTTTGCCCGCGCTCCACTTCCGCATCCTTTCGGCGGCACCAAATCGAAGGACCCGGCTTTCCGGGCTTGATTTCTGGCACAACATATTTTCCTTTACGTGCTCGAGGACATTGGTAGAATCTCATTACGAATCAGACGTACGGGCGTGGTCCAACAAGAGTAAAGTGCGCGCACATGAATAAAGCTCTCAACTTAATTGCTCGGGGGAAATCCTCCAAATCTCGGCCTGGCGGTATCGTCCGTCGTGGTTTCACACTCATCGAATTGCTGGTGGTAATTGCCATCATTGCCATTCTAGCCGCGCTGTTGCTACCCGCGCTGGCGAAAGCCAAAGCCAAGGCGCAACAGATCACGTGCATGAGCAATGCGAAGCAGTTGAGTCTCGCG
>Ga0181538_10002494_pt1 | contig 19058 bp, 14 predicted proteins | sample PEATcosm2014_Bin_40_FD_119773 | JGI IMG/M metagenome (GOLD analysis project Ga0181538, IMG submission 119773) | Peatland microbial communities from MTU Mesocosm Facility, Houghton, MI, USA - PEATcosm2014_Bin23_30_metaG | ecosystem: Environmental > Terrestrial > Soil > Wetlands > Peat | place...
AATGGAGGTAAGCGGCGAGTTGGGGTGAAAGCTGCACAGAATCCCGCGTTCGGCGGCGCGATGGGCGACCGCGTTCAGATTCCGCACCAGGCGCTGGCGCCGTTCCCCGAGGTCTTCCCGGCTGGTCGGCATTTGTACCATGCCCAGCATGGCGCCGGGAAACCGTGCCAGTAAGTTTATGATCGAATCTGCTTCACGCCGCTCCTCATCCGTTTCGCCATCGTGATTCCACTCGAGCACCAGCGCCAGACCGGCCAAGTCAATGCCATGCGTTTCCAGGGAACCCGCCAGCCGGCCCGGATCCCGTAGATCCCCCATCCAGAAGTGCATCGGCTCGATGCCGCGGAAACCGGCCTGGGCCACGACCTGAATCATATGGTCGAGTTGGTTTGCATGGGCCTGCCCGCTTTCCTTCATGAACCACGTATAGACCTCAGCGCCAAATCGAAGCGTAGCTTTTTGATTGGTGGAAGCCATAGGACCTCTCCTTGAGTGAGGTGATGTGCCGTCACCCAACCCTTCGCTGAACGGCATGGGGAAACCCCCAGGTTCCCGGTTCGCGAGCGACGCTAGCCGGATGCCCTCGGCCCAGCATACTTCGCGGCCATGCCGTCCAGGAACCGTTTGGCGTCGGCGGTCACTTCCCAGGCGTTCGGCCAGAAGCAGAGATCAATCGTCCACCAGTTGGTAGGCAATCCGCAGCGCAGAACTGCCGGGATCAGCACATCAAAGTCCAGCACGCCTTGTCCGAACGGAGGGTGGCTGCTGGTCTCATTGTTGTGCAGCGTACCGTCGGAATCGATCAGATGCACATGGCCGATTTTGCCGCGCAGGCAGGTGAGCAGCTCCAGTGCGCCGCCCGGCAACGTCTCCTTCCGGCCCGGCTGTCGCGCTCCTACGGACGCTACCATGTGGGCGTGGCAGGTGTCATAGAGAATCTGAAAATTCGGATGGGCTACGTCATCGACCATCCTTAGAATCTCAGAAGGCTTGTTGAAAGCAAAGCCCGGCTCGAACTCCCACAAAACACGCACGCCACGTGACGCCGCCCGGCGGGCGCCCTCCTGAAAGGTCCGGACCACGCGCTCCCAGGCAAGGTTGTGATCAATCCCCTCTTTCTCGCACACGTCCGGCGGGCTGACCGTATCCACGCGGATGGCGTCAATACCCAAATCCGTGGCAAACTCCAGGTTCCGCTCAAACGTGGTTAACCATTGGGAAATGTCGGCTTGCGGAATGATGGGGCACGACCACAAGTCAGCCGCCAGCCCGGAAAAGGCCAGACCGTGATCGGCCACTTTCCTTTTCAAATCGGCTCGCTTGGCCTTGGTTTCAAACTGGACCGGATGGGGATGGGGCGGAAAAGCGCCTAACTCAACACCATCAAAAGCTAATTCCCCGAGCTTGGCAACTACCGTTTCAAAAGAAACGGGGTGATTTTGATAAGGGCCAAAACAGTAAGCCCAACTGCCAATCGAAAGCCGGACAGGTTTCATCTTTTCATCCCCCAAAGCCGGCTGAGTTGAGTGCCCCGGCCCATGCAGAACAGGGAAAGAGTTTACTAAAAACTGGGCGTGCAGGGCACGTCTGACCGCCAAACGACCGGTCATCGCCACGATTCAGCTCGACGGCGAAAGTCCTTCATCCTGGCATGACTATGGTTTCCTCTCGAGGAATCGCTTCCAGTGTCGCCCTATTGATGTTGAGGTGCGCCATCACGAGCTCAGGAGGCGTATGGGTGAGCCACTGCGAGAGGGACAGATCTTGGTAAAAACTACTCTTGAACATCTCGAGGAACTTCAGGTCGGTGTCGCCGGTGTTCTCGATATAGTGCGGCAAGGTCTGCTGCACGTAGCCAACGTCTCCCCTCTGAAAGTCCATAGTGCGTGCGCGTCCTCCCGTCGCGAACACCGTCATTCTGGCTTTTCCAGCGATGTAGTATTGCCATTCGTCCGCGTTCGGATGCCAGTGCAATTCGCGGATCCCTCCCGGATGGACGGTGACGATCGCCGAGGCGATCGTCTTGGACACTTTGAACACACTGGAGTCCACAATACGCACTTCGCCGCCCTTGGTGCGCTTGCTGACCGGACGTTCGAGCGTGCGAAACGCAAAATCGGAGGAGGACAGTCCTCTGGTTCCCGCGGCCGCCTTCTGGTCCACCTCCAGTGGCCCGGGAACCTCGGCCTGAAAGATGAACAGCTCTTTTTCCGGCAGTCGGTCCAAAGCCTTCATCGACACGCCAAAGTTTTTGGCTAGAACGTCTTTGGGCGTGTGCGCCATCCAATCGGAGAGCAGGACGGTGGCGTACTCCGAAAAGTTGCCGTCGTCGAAGACTAGCAGGAACTCTGCGCCGTCAGGATTTAATCCTTGAATCGAGTGAGGAATTCCCGTCGGGAAATACCACAGATCGTTTTCCCCCACATCGGCGACGAAGCTCTTGCCGTCGGCATCGATAGCGGTGATTCGTGCGTTTCCATAAAACATGAAAGCCCACTCGGCGGCATTATGCCAATGGAGTTCGCGGACGCCGCCGGCCGTGAGTCTCATGTCCACGCCAGCCATGGTTTTGGACACCTCGAGTTCGCGTACCGTCACCTCTCGTGACCATCCACCCGAATGCAGCCGCTTGTGCCCGAAGGAGAATGGATATTTGAAGGGTGGCAGTCCGCCGCTATCCGTCGGCGGCGGATTGCCGGAACTAGGGTTCTCGGTATCTACCGACGCGTTCGTGGGGCCGGAATCGTTTTCACTTCGGTCGTGTTCCGGCTTTGAGGATTGTGACCGCCGCACGCCTGTCATGGACGTTACTCCGGCGGCCGCGAGCGCCCCGGGACTGACTTCCAAAAAAGCGCGCCGTGAAAGCTTCACTTCGTCTTGGTCGTGAGCCATCTATCCACCTCCACGTCAATTCTTGTCGCGAGATCGCACGTTTCTTGCATCCGATTATCGCATCCCCTTGTCGTTCACGCAGCTCGCAGGTTGTGGATCCCGTCGCTTCAGCGGCGATCATGCTCGCATCCGATTCGGATGCAGACCCTCTCACACGCTTGGCGGGACAGCCCGATCCACAGGTGAGCTTCAAAGGCACAGAACGTTGCGAGTGGCCTTCTGGTAGCCTGTTTCGTCTGCCCAAAGGGTGAGGGGGATGGCTGCGAGAGCATCGACCTCCGGCACGGCCAAGCCGCTTCGGGTGAGGTCCACGGTGATGATGTACGCCCTGCATGTGTCGCAGGCTTCTACGCGGACGGTCTCGAACTTGGGAGCAGTGTAGACGCAGAGCTTATCCTCACGACGCTCGTCGCACGCTGGGCAGGCGATGCGCACGTAGTTCCATTCGGTCCGGCAGAAAGAACAGACGAGCGAACGCTTGGCGCCCTCGCCCTCAGGCCGGAGTACGCCCACCAGGGGCGGAGACCCGCAGTATGGACAGAAGGGGCTCCGGTCGGAAGGCGCCGCCAACTCGGCGCGATCGGCAAGGAATTCCGCCAAGGGTTGCAAGAAGGCGTGGGCGCAGAGGCGCTCGAATGGGGTGCAGCCTGCCTGCCGGGCGGGCGCCGGTTGGGCACTCGCAAGAGGCGCCTGTAACTCGCCGGGCCCACTTGCGTGGTTGGTGGGCCACGCTGCACGAAGTAGACACGAAGCGGCGTCGCGGCCACTCGCCTTGAGCCCGCGCGCGAAGTCGGCAAGCGCCTTGGGTGCTGCGCCTTCCATCATTGCCAGAAAGGGCCGCCATCGCGTCACCAGACTAACGAGATCAACCTCATCGAGCTCCGCGGGCAAACGACTTTGAGTCGAGTCTCCGGAGACGCAGGCGGATGGAAACTGGAGATACGAGCTCTTCTGGAAGTCCGTAAGCTGGGAGTAGAAAAGCAGGATTTGCCTGGCGAAAGGGTAGATCTCAGCGAGTTCGCGGGCACGGGCAATGCGCCGGTCCCACTTCCTACCAGTCGCTTGCACTCAGGCGCCCTCGCTTTTTCCCGGGCCTTTGCCACGCATTTGCTCGTACCACAAGCGGTGATGCATGCGCGCCCAGTCACCTGAGACTTCGCCTCGGATGATCGAAGTGAATCCGCCTCGCACCATCGCGGTGCCCATATAGACGTGGATGATGAAGCCGCCGATCGTGAGCAACGCGGCCACCACGTGTACGAGCACAGCAGTGTAGCGCAGCCAACGCCAGCTCCACGGGATGTCGTTCACGAACCACATCGCCACCCCCGAAAGCACCAGGGCGATGCCTGCGTAGAACATCAGCCAGAAGAACTGCTTCTGACCGATATTGAAGCGGCCGATGGGGGGAAGATTCTCATCATGGTTGCGGATGTAATCGCCGACGTGTTGGGCCCACCTGCGGTCCGCTTCGGTGGTGCGCATATCGCGCCGCCACGCCGCGTACATCCACAAGACCGTGGCAAACCAGAGCAGGCCAAACCACGGGTGCCAGTAGCGCGCCGTGGGTCCGCCGCCGACGAGGACGGCAATCCAAAACAGATAAGGCGACCAGAAGGCCAAACCCGTGGCCAGAACATACGCATAAGTCAACGCGGCAAGCCAGTGAATTACGCGCTCGACGAAAGTGTAGCGCAGGACTCGCTCCTGCGGCTCATCGCGCGCCGGATGGTAGGGAATGGCTCCTGTACTCATGTCTTCGTCTCCCCCCGGTGCTGCGTCTCTTTGACCACTTTGGGCCCGAAGCGCAGGTAGTGAAGAGTGACGCCGATGAGCCCGCCCAGCATCGCGAGGTTGCCGAGAATCTTGAGCGGCGATTTCCAAAGCCTCACCGACCACGGTATGGAGGGACTGGCGGGCAGGCCGCCGTAAGCCTCGGGGTTGGTAGCATCGTGCAGGACGTAGATGACGCCCGTGCCGCCGACCCCGGGCGGATCATAAACGCCCGCTTTCTCAAACCCGTAATGGTCCCGAAGCTGCGTGGCGCGCTTTTCAGCCAGATCCTTCATGTCGTCCTTGGTGCCAAAGTGAAGACAGCCGGTGGGACATGCTTTGATGCAGGCGGGTTCCAAGCCCTGGGTGACCCGGTCCGAACACAGCGTGCACTTGTAGACCTTCTTCGTCGCAGGATTGAATTTGGGAATGTCGAAAGGACATCCGGTAACGCAGTAGCCGCATCCGATGCAGTGATCCTGTTGAAAATCTACGATGCCGTTTGCGTACTGAACGATGGCGCTGTCGGCGGGGCAGGCGGCGAGGCACCCTGGTTCGGCGCAGTGCATGCACTGGTCCTTGCGCATCAGCCACATCATCCCGCCATCAGCCTTTGGTTGCTCGTTGAATTTGATGAGGTTCCAGAAGTTCCACTCCGTGTGGGGCATCGTCTGGTAGGTGTTGTTGAAGGAGGTTGTAGCGAAGGGCAGATCGTTCCACTCTTGACAGGCAATCTCGCAGGCTTTGCACCCGATGCAAGTGGTTGTGTCTACCAACTTGCAGACTTGTTCCTCCCGCTGCGTCCCTCGCCCGGGAATCGGGCCAGGGTGGCCTGAGATCTTAACGATCCGCAGAGTGGCTTGGCTCATGATCTACGCCCTTTCCAACTTCACCAGGAATCCCTTGAACTCCGGCGTGAAGGCGTTCGGATCAACGACCGTCGGCGAAAGCAGATTGGTCGGCGTATGCGCCGTTCGGCCTTCGTCCTCAGCAATCCCGCGATAACCCCAATGAATCGGGATGCCGATCTGGTACGTCTTCTTGCCGTTGATCAGCATGGATTTCATACGCCGCGTGACCATCGCCCTGGCAACGTATTCGCTGCGGGCGCTGGTCACCTTGACGCGCTCGCCTCCCCGGAGACCCATCTCGTCGGCCAACTCGGCGGGAATCTCAACGAAGGGCTCCGGCACCAGTTCGACGTTCGCAGGGTTGTTCTTTGTCCAGTAGTGGTAGTGTTCGGTCAGCCGGTAAGTGGTGCAAACTATGTTGAAGCCGTCGGCCACAGTGCCGTACTTGTCCATCGCTGTCGTCAGCCGCTTTACTAGCGGATTATTCGATTGGTTCGGGTGCAACAGGTTTGGGGTGGGGCTCTCGATGGGCTCGTAGTGCTCGGGAAAAGGACCATCCGCGACCGCGCCGATCGGCACGAACAGCCGGCCCACACCCTCCGGATTCATGATGAAGGGGCCCATGTGATCCTTCGGATTCGAATCGGGTTTGAAATCCGGAACATCGTGTCCTACCCACTTCTGAGCGGCCTCGTTCCACCACACTTGGCGGCGGTCAGAGTCCCACGGCTTGCCCTCCACGTTGCAGGAGGCGCGGTTGTAAAGCACGCGTCGATTTACCGGCCAACTCCAGGCCCAGTTCGGGTAGACGCCAAGCCCCGATGGGTCTTCAGTGCCGCGCCGGGCGAGTTGGGGCCCGGCCTCTGTCCAACTCCCCGAGTAGATCCAATTGCCGCACGCCGTGGTTCCGTCATCGCGCAGCCAGGCAAATGACGGCAGCTGCTGCCCCGCCTTGATCGTTTGGTTGAGCTTGGGATCGCTGACTTCCGCGAGCGCTTTGCCGTTTATCTCCTTCGCCACCTCGGCGATCGAGGGGTTGCGAGGATCGGTGTAAGACCAGGTGAGATTTAGAATCGGGTCGGGAAACTTGCCGCCCTGTTTCTGATAGAGTTCGCGGACCTTCAGAAAGATCTCGGCCAGAATGGCTTGATCGAGGCGGCAATCGCCAGGCGGCGGCAGTGCGGCATTCTTCCATTGCAGCCAGCGCGCCGAATTTGTGAAGGAGCCGTCTTTCTCCGCAAAACCTGCGCAGGGCAGGCGATAGACAGTGGTCTCGATACCCTTCATATCTTCCGGCGTGATCCCTGGCGATTTCCAGAACTCGCTGGTTTCGTCAGGGTAGATCTCGCCCACCACCAGCCAATCCGCCTTCTTGAGCGCCTCAATATTCTTCTTGGAATCGGGGCCGATCATGACGCCGTTCATCCCGAACGCGAACATACCCTTGACGCTGCCCCGATACATGTTGTCCCAGATCTGGACCCAGGAATAATTCCGATCCACCTTGGGCAGATAGTCAAACGCCCAATCGTTCTCTTTGCGCGCGGCATCGCCATACATGGCTTTGAGGAACGACACGGCAAACTGCGGCGTGTTCGACCAGTAGTTCATCGAAGTCCATGGGCCAGGCTTGGAGGGTTTGGGCGTAATGCGCTTCAAGTAGGCATCAAAGTTGGCGTCGCTTGGGTTCGGCACTTTCAAATATCCCGGCAGCAAGTCGAACACCCCCGCCATATCGGTGGCGCCCTGAATATTGGAGTGGCCCCGCAGCGCGTTCACGCCGCCTCCCGCTCGCCCCACGTTTCCGAGCAGGAGCTGCAGCATGGCTGCGGCGCGGATGGTCTGCGTGCCGGAGGTATGTTGCGTCCAGCCCACCGCGTAGATGATGGTCGCAACCTTCTTCATGTCGCCGCCTTTGCGAATTGAAGTGAACAGATCGGCGGCCTTATGAAACTGGTCCTGGGGAATGCCGGTGATCTTCTCCACCATCTCCGGCGTGTAGCGCGAATACTGCCGGCGGAGAAGTTGAAACACGCAGCGCGGATGCTGAAGGGTGAGATCATAGGCTACATTTTCCGGCAGGGTGGGCGGAGGAGGCGGCGTGGCATGGGCGCCCTGCGCATGACCGTCCACGCGCGAGAGGCCGGCGCCGCCTCCGTTCACGGCCCCGCCTTCCGCGTAATTCCAGGTGGACTTGTCGTAGCTTTGGTCTGCCGCATCGAATCCCGAATAGAGCCCGTCTTCGGGAAGCTTGAAACCATCCTGGACGAGAAAGGCGGCGTTGGTGAAATTTACCAGATACTCTTTGGCGATGCGGTTGTTCTCAATGGCGTAATGGATCAGCCCGCCAAGGAAGGCAATATCTGTGCCGGTGCGGATTTGAAGGTGAAGGTCGGCAACGGCGGCCGTCCGCGTGAATCGCGGGTCAACCACAATCATCTTAGCGTTGCGGTTGCGTTTCGCCTCAATCGCCCACTTAAAGCCGCACGGGTGGTTCTCGGCGGGGTTTCCACCCTCAATCAACATCATGTCAGTGTTCTTGATGTCGATCCAACCGTTGGTCATCGCCCCGCGCCCGAAGGTAGGTCCCAAACTTGAGACCGTGGGGCCGTGTCAAACCCGGGCCTGGTTTTCGATATAACACAGGCCCATGCTCCTCATGGATTTTACGACCAGGTAGTTGAACTCGTTGGTGTCGGTGCAGCCGCCGGTCCAGGCAATGCCTTCGCAACGGTTGACGGTGTGGCCTTGCGCGTCTTTTTCGACATAGGTTGCGTCGCGCGTTTTCTTTACCCAGGCGCCGACTTCGTTGATCGCGTCATCCCATGAAATATCATCCCAATGGTCGGAGCCCGGACGGCGCACCTGCGGCTTCAACAGACGCCGCGAATTGAGAATGTCCTGCTGTAAGGACGAGCCCTTGGGGCAAAGTGTGCCGCGATTGATGGGGTGGTCGGGATCACCCTCCACGTGGACCACTGACGGTGTCACGTTCTTGGCGCCATCTCCCTGGGTATAGATGATGACGCCACAACTAACCGAACAGTAAGGGCAAGTGGAGCGTGTCTCCGAAGCGCGAGCAATTTTCAGGGCTCGCATTTCGGCGTAGGCAGGCGCCAGGTCGAAACCTAGCATCGCGACGGCTGTAGCCCCGACCGTACTGACCTTCAGAAAGTCCCTGCGGGTGGCAACCATAGTGGACCTCCGTGAACGCCAAATATCAGGAAACAGTGGCGATAATTCCCTTTGTAGCGGCTGGCAGACATTTTGTCAATGTTATTCGTAGATCCAGCAGATTGTGGTAGTGTCCTAATTTGGCCCGTAGCGCCGGCTTCCAGCCGGCAATGGAGCCGCCAAGATGGCGGCGCTACGACCAAATTAGGACAGCACCCAGATTATTGTCAAAGAGACTTGGTCGCGGTCGGAAGGACCCGATAGGCACACCTGAAAATCTAACAGCAGGGCTTTTTCGCCGTGTGCCTCAGTCTCTGCGTAGTGAGGGAGCTTCGATATTTAGGACGCGAGAGGATTGGGATAGGTGTCGGGATCCTGAAGGGCCGGCTTGTGCAGGCACTGAAAATCCTTTTCGATCAGCAACTGCACACCAGCTTGTGGAGGGCCCTCGATGCTGACCTGCTCACCTTCCGCCCACTCTGTTATCAAAGGCGTCGGAACCGCAACAACGATGGAGCGACCGTCGAAGCTTGCGGTGACAGACTTAGCATGGGGAGAGCCTTGCAATGAGTAAGTCAGCGCGCGGCCCGGTGCGAACTCAATAGACGATTCGACGTGCCCGCTGTCGTGCAATTGTGTAACTTCTGTCCGCGTCAGCCGCAGGCGGAGCGAGTTTCCCTGAATGCGGAGTTTCATTGAGGCAGCTCCAATCCCAGGATGCGGCGGCTTGCGGTGTAAACGTTGAAGCGGCCATTCCGTAGAAAACCGATCAAGGTCATACCCGCTCGTTCCGCTGTGGCAACCGCCAGGCTCGAAGGTGCGCCAACCGCCGCCAGAACGGGGATGCCCGCCATTAATGCCTTCTGCACCAGCTCGAAACTGGCGCGACCGCTGACCAGGAGGATGGTTTTACTCAGCGGTATTTGAGCCTCCAGAAATGCGGAGCCGATCAGTTTGTCCACCGCGTTATGCCGCCCTACATCTTCACGCACGCCTTCCAGTTGACCCAGCAAATTAAAGCGCGCCGCAGCGTGCAACCCCCCGGTGTTGTTGAAAACGCTCTGCCCCTTGCGGAGCTGAGCGGGCAGGCGGTGAACAGTTTCGGGCTCGATTTGTATATCGTCCAGGGGAAGAACAGGGCAGGAGTTTACCTCAAGGTCGCTCAATGAGGCTTTTCCACAGACGCCGCAGGCCGAAGTCATCAGGAAGTTTCGTTCGAGCGGGGCCGGCGCCTGCCTCTTTCCCTCCACCAGTTCCACCACCACGACGTCCAGGCTTCCGTCGCTCGGACGGCCCCAGGAGCGGACATCCGCGGGTATGCGGATTATCCCTTCGGAAAAAAGGAAGCCGGCCGCCAATTCAAAATCGTTCCCCGGCGTCCGCATGGTGATGGAAAGGCTCCGTTCGCCGAGGCGAATCTCCAGAGCTTCTTCCACCGCCAGGGCATCGTCAGCCCTCGAAGTGTGGGAGCCTTCCACCCTAGTGATCGGGACAGTAACGGAGGCGGCTTCTCCTTGCGAAATGCGCTGGGCAGCCAAGAGGTCCTCCCTTTACTGAAGTGCTGATGTGTGTTCGCCTGATGATACGCCGGCGACACGAGCCTGGCGGCCATCGAACTGGTTAATGCCTGCCCTGATGTGGAGATTCTACACCAAAATCACGGACACTGCGCTGAGGGATGCGATCCTCCCGCTGCCATGGACGCTTTCTCCCTGTCCACGCAATCTGTGACTCATCCCCGTTCTTCCAAAAGCTGTGATATCCGGACCCACTCCTCTGGAGTATTTACGTTGACGAACTCCGCTGCGCTCAAACCGCTGGTCGCCATTTCGTCGGGAGTAATCGCTTCCGGGAGTAATTTATCGAGTAGCTGGACGATACTGAGTTGATCTTGCCGAATAGCCGCCTCAAACGCCATCCGGCAGCGGCCATGGTAAGCCGCACAGAGGGGTTGCCAGCCATCCGGGATGCGCGGCACTACCGCGTCGGAACGTGTCGCGCGAACTCGCCGAACCAGAAATTCAACGAATCTTCCGCTGACTCGAGGGAGATCGCAGGCAAGAAACACACTCCACTCGGCATCAGAGGAAATAAGACCAGTGCACAGTGCGGCCAGAGGGCCTTTATTCGGCCACAGGTCCGCCATCACCGGAAAACCGAGGTTCCCGTATCGGTCCGGCGGGGCCAGCAGGGTAACCGTGTGCACGAAAGGCAGGAGGATTTCTGCCGCGCGCAGAACCAGCGGCTGGTTTCCGAGGCGCATGAGTCCCTTATCCTGACCCATGCGGCTGCTCTTGCCACCCGCAAGGACAAAACCGTTAATTCTCTCCGGACGAGTCAACTGTCAATCCCCAAGACACAATTCCAATGCATTGCCGCCCGTCGGGGTTTGAGGACTAGCCAGCGGCAGTACGCGGATGTCATCTGGTTTAAATGACACGAGACTTCCAGCGTTACCAGTACACTTTCAACACCGCCTGAGCCTGGCGGGGTTGATTCGCCTGCCCCGTGATCACCCCGAAACTCCCGGAATTGAGGGTCGTGTTCGGTCCGAGGAATTGCGGATGATTGAACGCGTTGTACGTTTCGAGACGGAACTCGATGCGCGCTCCCTCGCGTAACGAAGCTAGAGAGAACTGCTTATAAAGGGAGAGGTTTGCGTTCGACTCTCCGGGCAGCCGGCAGCTTGTGGTGGTGCGTGCTGCGTCGCCGATAGCAAAAGGAGGCGGAGTGACCACGACTTGCGGGTTAGAAAAGTAATCGTTCAATCGAGTCGCCCAGGAACCACTGGTGCAAGTCAAATTGCCGGTCAAGTCTGGGCGTTGGCCCCCATAAGTCGGTAGACTCTGACCACCCTGAAGCCCCAAGACGATGGGCCGGCCGTCGTTAAACCGCCAGCTCCCCGCGGTGTACCAGCCGCCGATGAAGGCATTGACCACTGAATTGGACTTGCCGGCTAAAGCCTTCCCCCTGCCGATTGGTAATTGGAAGACGTAGCTGAACTGGAGCAGGTGCGGAAGGTCGAAACTCGACACGCTTCGTTCCAGCTCATATCGGTTCGGGTCCTGAAGGCTCGAAATACCGCCCAGGAACGTATTACCCCCCGACCCGGAAGAATCGTCGATAGACTTCGACCAGGTGTAAGTCACCAAGAATTGGAGCCCGTGGGAGAAGCGCTTCTCCAGTCTCACTTGCAAGGCATTGTAGATGGAGTTGGCCCACGGCGCGGCGTCGCCATCGACAGACGTGAACTGCGGGTGCGGCAACTGGAGTTGGAAGGCTGGCGCCGTCGAACCCGAAAGCCCGCTGGTCCCATTGGTGATGATCCCGTAGAACGGATTGGGAACATACGTCAGGAGATTGCCAATTTGCGTGGAGTTGTATTGTTCCACTTCCGGGCCGAGGGTGTCATAGTTGAAGTAAACACTGGAGAGAAGATGCGTGCCCTTCTTTCCGAGATAAGAGATGTCCAGGAGCGTGCTGGAAGGCAACTGTTTCTGAATGCCCAGAGTCCAAGTCTGTTCGTAAGGCGTCCTGGAATCGATGGGGGGGATCGGCGCATTGGCACCGAAGCCGACCTGATTCAGTAGCCCGAGAGTGTTCCCAACCGGATAATTTGGCCCCACAACCGGAAACGGATCGCTAAATCTCCCCCAAGGCGTGGCGTGATCGTTGTGATAGCTGGTGAGCCATGGAGTCACTTCGTTGTAGCCGTCGAATCCGGGAAAAACCGGAGCTGTCGCGCCGGTATTGCCGATCACGTAATAGATTCCGTATCCCCCTCGGACCACGAGGTCGTTAAGGGGACGATAGGCGAAGCCGATGCGGGGACCCACGTTTTTGTAGTTGGGCAGGTAGTTGCTGCGATCGCCGGGACCCATAAATACCTCGCCACCGTAGAGCGTGCCCAAGCTGGGAACCTCGAGCGGCGACACCACGTGGAGATCGAGCTTGCTCATACGGTTGTGGCGCTCGGTCTGGGGGGTGTTAATCTCGTTACGGAAACCGATATTCAGGGTGAGTTTCGGACTGACCTTCCAGTTGTCCTGGATGAACTGCGCGAACTGAAAGCTTTGAGTGGAGCTGTAGGCCGGGATGTCATAATTGCCCGTTCCGCCGGACTCTTGCGGGCTGCCCACACCGGTGAGGAAACTCGCGATGGCATCGCCTCCGCCTGAAAATGGGTACTCGGACGTACTGGTGAAATCATAATTGAAATCTCCGGCGGGAAAACCGGGTAGGGTGTAGTTGAAACGATGCACCAGGCCGTCAAAGCCAAACTTCAGACTGTGTTTACCTTTGACCCAAGCGAGCGCGGCCACCGCAGTGTGAGCCTCGCTGCCGTCGACCGCACAGCAGTATCCAAAAGTGCCAACTTGGCCCGACGAGCCGCCGTACTCGGTGACCGTCGTGGAGTATCCCCCGAAATTGACCGAGGGCATCCAGTAAATGCCGGACCGATCCATATATTGGGGCATGCCGAGGGTTGCCGACGCGGAAATGCCCTTGAACTGCGGCTCGCTCTCAGGCCCACCCTGCGTGAAAAACCCTCGCGTGAGGCCATAGGACGTCGTCAAGAGAAGCGCAGGCGTAAATGAGTGGCTATAATTGATGGCCACGAGATGGGCGCTCGCGACGTAGGTCCCCGCGATGCAGGGGTCGGCAGGATCGGTTTTACTGTAGCAGGGGAATGGAGGCTGGTCGTTCCTGTCTCGCGAGTACTTCACGCTCAACAAATCGCGTTCGCTGAAGCGGTGATCGATTTTGATGTCGTACTGATCGTTGCGAGTAACCTCGACTGGGGATCCCTCCCAATTCGTGTAGGGATTGTAGGCAGAGGTTCCGACATTGTAATTGGGCAGCGGGATGAATTGCGTCCCCAGATATCTGGAGGCAATGGGATCGATCAGGTTCCCAGGCTGTGCGGCAAGCTGATAACCGCTGCCGGCAAGGTTGGGGTTTCCGGGGCTCTGGTAAGTTGCGAGGTTGTTGAAAGGAATAAAGCCGGACCGCACCGGACCACCCAGAGCCGCGTTGTAGACCCCAGTGTAAGGATCCCATAATTGTCCCCCAGTTGCCGAGCACATACCGTTGGAACCAAACGTCCCGCCGGCTCGGGCGCACAGTTCACTGAAGTCTCCCGTGCGCTCCGCGGCGTCGGGGACGCCGGCGTTGGTGGTAAATAGAGTCGTCTCCCGCGTACCGTCGTAGTCGAAGAAGAAGAACGTTCTATCCCGCCGGACAGGCCCGCCGACCGTGGCTCCAAAGTTGTTCAAACGCAGGCCGGGAACGGGAATGCCGGCCTCATTGCTGAAGAAGTTGTTGGCATCCAGCGCCCGGTTGCGCAAGAAATCGTAAGCGCTGCCGTGGAATTGATTGGTGCCCGTGCGCGTCACGATGTTGGTAACCGTTGAGCCGGTGAAGCCATATTCCGCGCTGAAGTTCGATTGTTGGATGGCAAATTCTTCCACCGAATCAACCGAGGGCACGTAGGTGGTCCAGAGAACACTGTGAAAAAGAAAGGACGTCGATACGCCATCAATCATAAAGTCAGAGGTGGCATTGCGGCTGCCGTCGGAAACGTAGTTATTTCCCGGGCAGTTGCCACCCGGGGCGCCGGCGCCTGTGACGTCGGCCGGACAAGAGGTATCCGCTTCCGTGACGCCCGGAGTGAGCATCGCCAAGTTCGAAATCGAGCGGCCGATAAGAGGCAGGTCGTTTATGAATGTGCGATCCACCACCTGGCCGGTCACGGCATCCTGAGCGTCTAGCACGGGCGCTTGTCCCGTGACATCGACCGACTGATTCGTCGCCCCTACCTGAAGTGAAATGTTCACCGTCACGTTGTGGTTGACTTCCAGCACGATACCACCCCGCGTTTCGGTGTTGAAGCCTACAGCCTGGACTTCAACTCTGTAATTTCCGGGAGGAACACTGCGGAAAAGGTAGTTCCCCGCGGCGTCAGTGGTGAACGTGTAAACGAAGCCCTTTAGTTCATCCACCAGGTGGACCCGTGCGCCCGGAACTACGGCGCCGGTAGGGTCGGCTACCAACCCAGTTACCGTGCCCGTGTAAAGCTGCGCCCAGAGAGCTGGACACAGCAGAAAGAAGAGACACGGGATGGCGAGCCTCTGCCCGCTCCGCCTGATTGAAGGTCCGGTCATGAGTCACCTCCACAGAGTAGCTGCCCTGAATAGCCAGTTGTCGCGCAGTATAGCAACAAAAGGACAGAACCGTCTATCCATCGAATTGAGACATCTATTACGTAACCGACAAGGACGCGTTGAGACATTTAGAAATGTAACCCGTTGCGCCGTTTTCGATGTAACCCCGACGGGTGAGTCTCCGGGAGGGTGGCTATAAATGGAAGGTCGCGACGGGAATATCTTCGAGCGATTTACTCGCGTTACCGCCTGGCCGAGCTGAGGGAGAAGCGGCTGATTTTGAACGAATTTTGTCGCAACACGGGTGGCTACCCTCGACGATTCTGGCTGGGAAGGGGAATGAAATGGAGCCCTCCCGCGGACGTGAAGATCTATTGATTGGTACCCGGAGGCAAGCGCCGCTTTGAGGCGTCGTCCAGGACTAGAACCCAATCACCTTGGGCGGGCGGGCTTAGTTCCTGCGCGCCGCTGGTGGGGAAGGCGCCCGCTCGAGTCGCTCGTCCGGTGCGGGGATCGAACCACCAACCGACGGCCTGGGTGCCTGACACTTTGCTCATATCCACCGTGATGGTTCTACTCGTCGGCATGTAGGCAATCACCGTGCTGCCGTCCGAGGTGCGCGCCGCCGCCAGATAGTCAAGGCCAGTGAACTCGCCCAACCCGCTCGTTACCACCTCGTGCTTCTGATCCGGAATTAAGTCATACCAAGTCCGCGAGCGGAAGAGTCTGGCCCAATAGACCATGTCCACTGAACCCGCAAGATCCATCGCTTCCTGCCAGGTCCCTTTGGACCGAAAGATCGTCGGCCCGTCGAAACCATAGAGTGGGGCATTGCCCAGAAACTGACCAAAGGCGCCACACAGAGTCGCCCAGTAAGCCTGCCGGCGAACTTGCACTTCCGAGGCGTTGTGCTCGCCTTCATAAGTGGCCTCTATCAGGACAAAAGGCATGGTGGGTGTGCGGTTGTAATCGTCAAGCAGCTTCTCATGCACTATCTCGTAACTATAGGTCGTATTGAAGTCAAGCCAGCGGCCCAGCGAGCAGCAATCCACGGCGGATTCGTCGGGGTGACCGTGTGCTGTAAAGAGGTGGCGATGGTCAAATTCCTTGATACCCATGGCAACCAAGTCGAAATTTTCTTGGGCCGGTCCCGGATCTCGGTCTGCCCCCATCACCCAAATAATGTTATCAAAGTCCTTGTAACGTTTTCCCAAATACCGGCCGTACGCAAGGCACTTTTCAGGTTCGAGCGCCAGGAGGTCGTCATACCATCCCTCGCCACTGGTCTTGCCTCCCAGGAAAGTGGGGTAGAGGAGCACCTGCATGCCGTATTCTGCGGCCTTCCTGATGACCCAGTCCGCGTAGGCGAAGTACTTCTCATTGGGGGTCGAAAAATCGCCGGGCGTAGTGAAGGGCGCCTCACCGGCGAGGTTCAGCGGCGGATGTTGCCGAGATCCGGTGTTGAATTGCATACATCGGGTATCGGATTGCTTACAATAGCCGTGTTCGTCGATCAGGTTCACAACTGTGGCATTGAAGCCCTTTTGGCGCCGGTTTTCCAGGTACTGTACGACTTCCGCGTCGGTCGTCGCCACAATCAACGACTGGGCGCTGTCGCCTTGCATGAGAAAGGGAACGCCGTTCTGATCCACAAGATACCTCTTATTGGCGCTGACAGACAGTTGTGTCACCACGCCCGGCGATTGCGCACGTCCAATCGGAGCCGCCAGCAGAATGGCGATGACCCACCCTGCAGGCAGAACCCTCCGAAAACCGCTTAGTCTGTTGCACGTTGGATTTTGCATTTTCCCTCACCTCGGAGCCCAGCGAACATAAAAATAGGCTAGTCTCAAGACTCAAATTGTGCGAACCTCAGTGATCGCACGCGTTGTGAACGACCCCGCGCCATGACGGCACTGGGATTGCCTTGAAGTAACTCATTCTCACCACCTCCAGACAAGGCCACGGCAACCTCCAACCCGGCTGGAAACAGGCGACCCAAAAGTACAAGCAGGCTCAGTTCTTTTCGAGCACCAGAACCCAATCCCTACCTCCTTTACTATTTGCGTCGGGAGTGATGAAGGTATGTGAACCCGAGTTGGTGAGCCTTCCGATGTTCCTGTAGGTTCCGTTTGTGGGGTCGTACCAGCGTGCCCTTGAGTTCCCGGTCCCCCCTCCCATCTTCGACATGTTGACGGTCAGTTGGAACCTTCCCCCGCTTTCGCCCGGGTAGTAGCATACGCCCAAGGAGCCGTCGCCAGTCAGTCCTGCGGACACGTAGGTGTAATCGTCCTTCCCGGGAGTTCCGACCTGGCTTGTCAGGAACGTATGCGACCAGTCCGGAATCAGATCGTACCACTGCCGGGCCTCGAAGAAAGTAGTGCAGTATTGGGCTTGCTCCACCCCAGGTACCTTCCCCAGCCATCGGATTGAGTCCTCGACACAATCAGGAGAGCCGAGAATGCCGAACCCGGAACCGCCGTTCAACACTGTTCCCCATTCCTGCCCCCTCATCATTTGAGGGGGTGTGGGGATATGCTTCGCACTTCCGGCCGCCAAGCCTTCGTACAGAGTCTCGAAAATGCACGTCGGCATCACCGGGTTCTCCATCTGGTAGTGATACCAGGTCGACCATTGCGGAGCATGATATTCATACCAGGCGTCGAGATTGACCCATCGATGACCGAGGTCAAAGAGCCGGTGAGGACCCGTTCCGTCGCTAGTGTAACCCGGCGGCCCGTTCTCCCAATCGGTTGTCACCAGCCGACCGGGCATATACTTCTCGAGACCCTCGACCACGCTGTCCACCTGCGGCCAAACCAACTTGTCGCTGCCCAGCGCGAAATTCACGTGGGAGTAGTCCTGGTAGCGCTTGCCCCAGAATTCGCCCCATTCGCGCATCTCATCGGTCGAATGCTGGGAAGGGTCAAAGCCGGTGGCGCCGGGCTCGTACGTGGAATTAAAGGGATCCAGAAACAAATATATGCCGTGATTTGCGGCCGACCGGACCATGGCGTCAACCGAGGCGACGTAGGCGGGATTTAGATTTTGCGGGCTATAACTGCTGCCGCTGAGCAGCATCGCCTCCCCGTGCGCGTCCGTAGGATTCGTTAACGCTCGCTGTCCTGCCGAATCGAAAGCAGTGACCATCACCCACGCGAAATTGAAATGCCGCGCCTGCCGGTCCGCGAAATAGGCGTCCATTTGATCGCGGGCACACCAATGGATGATGCTTTGAGGACAAACTCCCGCGATGAAGAACGGCTTTCCGTTTTCGTCCTCGACCAGGTGCCGGTTGCCGGCTCGAATTCGAAGCTTCGGCAGGCGGCCGACCGTGGCACTGCCCGCGGAACCAGTGTCGGCGCGAAGGCGTTCCCCGGTTCTTACACCCGCAAACGGCAACGCAGTGCGCAACCCAGGAGCGATTACCCCTCCCAATGCGACCATGGCGGATGCTATTAACCATTTGGCAATGTAGTGTTTTCTTTGCATAAATGCTCCTACGTTTCCTCGCGCCGCGACTCCGATCCTCCGTGGCACAGAGAAGTAATCGTCTGATCGGCTGGCCTTGGCTTTGGGCAATTGGGTCCAATGGTCTTGGTCTGCGACACGACCGTGCGCCCCGATTGACTGTGTATGGCAACCGTAAACTCCACGGGCCGCGGCGCACGGTCCATCATACTGAGCATCGATTGGGCGCCGTCGCGCAACGAGTCGTAGGGATAGACCAGTTCGCGCGGCGTGTTCTCATCCGGCGGCTTGGCAGCCGTCTGCGGCGAAAGTGGTTCAGCAGGAAGTCCGGGCGCTTGTCCGGGCGCGACAGAACACATCAGGCAAAGCCAAACGGCTGCACCGACGGAAACCTCGCGCCAGTTCATGCGACCTCCCGTGGCAAGATTCGCTGCCTTGGAAGCTGATTATATACCCTGAACTCAACTACCGGAGATCCCTGATTGGCGGTGTAACACTTCCGAGATGACTAGTGTTGCGTTACGCAAATGGGTTTACTTATACGCAATGCGTCAATCCGTTGTAGCGCCGACCTTTAGGTCGGCAAGTGCTGACCTAAAGGTCAGCGCTACGGTAAACGCATTTGCGTGACGCAACACTAACGGGGCTTTCGCCCCAGCCCGACGAGCATGGATTAGAGGGCTCCGCTTGTGGGCGTAACACGGAAGTGATATCACTTCCGTTCATGAGACCG